>ULTH01049037.1_pt1 | contig 47762 bp, 47 predicted proteins | sample 1957421 | NCBI WGS metagenome assembly ULTH01 (sample SAMEA4835729, study PRJEB28245) | human gut metagenome | biome: gut microbiome; material: fecal sample | place: Denmark | collected 2008 | reverse complement strand
TTAGTTCCTAAAGAGCCTGAGCATAGAGTAAGTCCATTATAGTGATCATCTACAAGACCTAAGAATCGATCTAGATTCTTTTCACAGGTAATAATTCTTGGAATTCCAAAAATAGGCCATGCAGGATCATCAGGGTGAATCGCCATTAGAACATCACACTCACGAGCAACTGGAATAATTTCTTCAAGGAAATATTTAAGATTAGCCCAAAGACCCTCTTCTCCTAGCTTTTTATAGGCTTCAATTAATTCCTTTACCTCACTTGGCTTATATGAAGCATCCCAGCCAGGTAGCGTAAGCTTTGTAGGATCTAGCTTATCTACATCTTCTTTATAATAAACTAAGGCCTCACTTCCATCAGGAAGCTTATGGTCTAGCTGGCTTCTTGTCCAGTCAAAGACAGGCATGAAATTATAGCAAATACATTTAACACCATGACGAGATAGTATTCTAATATTTTCCTTAAAGTTTTCAATATGACGCTTATAGTCACCACGATGAAGCTTAATATCCTCAGATACGGGAACAGATTCAATTACTTCCATCTCAAGACCATGGCTTGTAACATAGTCATGTAAACGTGCAACCTCATCTTCTGGCCATACCTCACCAACAGGTACTGTATATAAAGCTGTTACAACACCTGTCATACCAGGAATTTGTCTAATATAGTCTAATGTGTTTTTATCATCATAGCCATACCAACGAAATGTCATTTTCATAATCTATTTTCTCCATTTTCTATATATTTTGAAGGAATATCAATTGCATTTATAGACTCTTCATTAATATTCTTTTCTTTTTCCCAAATACGTTCATAGACTTCATCAACCTTATCAAAAAATTTATTTTGACTTATTTTTGGTTCTTCTGGAATATATTTTTTAGGAACTTGATCAATAGTCTTCCAAGTTTCCATAGCTTCTTCCTTAGGCATTCCTAAAGAAATTGCAGCTTTTCTTACAGAATTTACAGCCTGAACCTCTCTTAATTTTTCACCAGATAGTGAATATTTTTTCATACAAGACAAGGTAATTAACCAAGAAATCATTGGTAAAAAGCAAAAACAAATTAAAGCTGAAATTCTAACACCTTGATAATTTGATTTAATAATTGCAGTCAAATCCATATTAGGTGTTGGTTGAGCACCATTTAAACCAGGAATCAATAAAACAGTAAACAAAGACAAAAATGTTGTTGATAATGAAGAAACTACCTTATCTATCAATGAAAATATAGTGCCTAAAATACCAGGAACATATTGACCAGAACGATATGTCTCATAGTCAGAGCAATCCGCTACCATAGGAATACACATCTCACTACAGCAATTATATGCACCATAGCCACAGCCATATAAAATAATCCAAATAACAGTGAATACATTAATTGAAATAGCTCCACCAGTAATTAGTGATAAATGAGTATTAGCATTATTCGGATTCCAAATTAATAGCATTATTGTTAAACCTATATAAAATATAAATGCAATTAAGGTATATTGAACAATAGCTCTTTTTTGTCCTTTTCTTGCGGCAGTTTTTGATCCAAGCAAGAAAAATATTCCCATAAATATAAAGCTTAACGCATATAATGGAATATATAAAGCATTATAATTTCCCATCATTACATGGTAGATTAATGCTGCAACAACATTTGAAGTAGCAATTGTTGATGCTAGTTTATTACAGCCTGATGACACTACTAGCCATCTAATAGGCTTGTTATCTTTTACAACCTTAACATAATCTTTAAATTTCGTTTTTCCTTGGCTAGCATCAATTCCCCAATATTGAGGCTTATCCTTCTCCCAAATAGCCAAAACAGAAAGTAAAGTGTAAATAGCTGATAAAACAATCGCAATTGGAACTAAAATATCATAAAATTTAGGATTATATAAAACTCCAAGTGTACCTTCATCGCTTTTTAGTAAAATTGGTAATAACCCATTTCCTAATAAATTAATCATTACAATTGACATAACCATTCCAACCATATTCCAAATAACAAATTGACTTCTTTGCTTTGCATCTGATGTCAAACATGTTTGTCCTGCTTTTGTACATGCACACTGACAAGTATAACCAATAACATAAATAACATATGTAACTATAAATGCAATCCATCTAAACACGGATGATTGAATTGGTCTAATAACAAAAAACATTAAAATACATGATATGGCAAGTAATAAATTACCAATAACCATAAACACTCTAAATTTACCAAATTTAGTATTAGTCTTATCCATTATTGCTCCGCAAATCGGATCAGTAATACCATCAAATATACGCATAGTTGTAATAATTGTTGAAATAGTAACAGTAATTGCTGCACTAATTGCTGCACTAGCAAAACCAATTAAAAAATTTCCAGATAAATAATAACCTGCATAATAAGAAACAAATGACATTAAAGTTAAGTAAATATTTGTAGCCGCATTATTAAACGGAAACAAGATAATCTGCCATTGTTTAGCTTTATTTTGAACATTAATTTCCATATTTCATCCCTCCATAAGAAAACGCTTTATACTTTTAGTATACTTTTAAACAATACAATTTACAATATCAAAAAATGCTAATGTTTATGACAAATTATGCTATTTATGACAAATTGTGCTATAGGAAACTAAAGTTATAAACAATAGCATAAACGACAAAAAAGAGAATTAAAACATCGGTTCTTCCCTTTTTCTTATTAGCTAGTGCTAAAACTTTGGAACTTAATTTGTAATTTCCTACATTCATTCCACATCTTCTATACTAACCGAGCCTAGAGTTTACTACCTTGAATATATATTCTCATAAGTTTCTTCCACTTTTTAATTATTATTACTCTTACCTTATTTCTTAACCATTGTCCAAAGTTGTCAATAAACATTTTCATACTACCTATACGGAAGTAGTTTATCCAACCTTTAATAATTTGATTAAGCTTAGTAAATGTAATTGCTAGTAGAATTGATACTGCGTGCTTTCGTTTAAGCACCTTTTTAGCCTTATCATAAAGTTTAATCTTTAAGTCATTTCCAGGTTTACATTTTCACCCATTTGTACTTTTCCAAAATGTAAAGCCCAAGAAATTGCTGTTCATTGGTCTTACAATTTTAGTTTTAGTTGCTGAAACCTTAAGAAATAACTTTCTTTCTAGCCAAGAAGTAACTGATTTTATTACACGTTCGGCTGCTACACCACTTCTAACAAAGATATTACAATCATTTGCATATCTAACAAAATGTAGACCTTTCATCTCTAATTCCTTATCGAATTTATCTAGATAGATATTTGATAGAATTGACGACAATGGTCCACCTTGTGGTGTGCCTATTGTTGAAGATATAACAACACAATTTTCTATAACTCCTAATTAAAGGAACTTACGGATTAAATGTAGCGTGTAACTATCATTTACTTGCTCCCAAAGTGTTAAGATTAATTTATGATTTACAATGTCAAATTACTTTTCGATATCTAAATCGATTACCCATTCAAATCCATTATTAAGATATTCTAATACCTTATTCATTGCTGTGTGACAGTCTTTATTAGGTCTAAAGCCATATGAATAATCACTAAATATATTTTCATATATTGGTGTTAATCTTTGGGCTATTGCCTATTGTATAACCCAACGCCATCTTTATTAGTCAAATCGAGAAGAACTATTGAAAATTGATTATTTTTTGCAAATATAAATGGTTTATACTTCAAATCAACATTCTTATAATCTTCTAATATTTTTTCAAAACCTGTACCTTTATCTTCCATAGCCTTACACATAATAAAAATATCACAAATTAATTCATTTCTTCTTTTTGAAATGAATGAATCCAACTTATATGTTTTTTTCATATCACCAGTTCCAAAAAAAGAGCAAGGTGATGAAATCACAAGTCTGTTTTTAAAAAGGTCAACATAAATAGCTGAACCAGATAAAAAATAATCTCTATGAGCCAAAGCGTTTATAATTGCTTCAAAAAGACTTCTTTTTGGAAATGAATCTATATCAACTCTACTTGTATTTTTTTTATAAAACCATGATTCATTCTTTGATTTATAAACTCATAAATATACTTATAGCACGAAATTAAATTCCCAGCAAAAGTATTACTAGCGATAATATAATTATCTCCTCTGGTATTTCCATTATAGTTTGAACAAACAACTGTCGTCAATTTATCATTATAATCATTTTTAAATAACCATCATCCGTATAGAAAACAATTGCAGCTAACTCTTTTTCTCTTAACACCAATTCAGTATTTTTGTTATAAAATTCTTGCAACATTTTAAAATCATTAAATGAATATTTTTCAGTTGTTTTTCCTATGTCAAATTTAGGAGTATTTCCTTTGATACTCATTTGAATGATCTCTTTTGTAGTAGCTGGTGAAGTAAAACCATCCATCCTAAAAAAATCATTGGCATTCCCTGATATTTCAATATAACTGGTTTTACATTTGATTCTAAAATAAAAATTTTTAAAACATATCTTTTTTAACCATTAATATTATATGGAATTAAATCTATACTCACACTAGGTAGAATGTCAAAATGCTCTTTTAATTGATTATAAAAATAGATTTTTTCCTTATCGATATCACTAGCATCATATCAAATAAGCTTATTAGTTTTGCCTTCAACACCAAGAAAAATAATACCACCAGTACCATTTGCAAAGCCGTCTATTGTTTTTAGCCAACCTAAAACATTTTCTTTATCAAGTCTTCATTTACATTCAAACTTATTGTTTTTTACATCGTATTGTGAAAATACATCTTGAAGAATCATAAAGCCACCTCTTAATTAATTTTACTTCAAAGCTACTTCAAAGTGATTTTGAAGTAACTTCAATCTTATTCATTTTTTTCTTTAGATTTAAAAATAAGATTAAAAGCGATAAATTGAAGAACTAATGTAATACAAGTTAAAATTAGTGGTAACATAATATCTACAATTTTATAAAATAAATCCGTACTTGAAAAATTATGATTCATAATCGCCATTATACCAAGTGTTAAGCCCTCTGTTATAACAAATTTAACAATAAATACTACAAGCGACTTAATTGCAGTATCACTTTTTGCTTTAGTATCATAAGTAAATTTAGCATTTGCAAAATAAGTGAATATAGAAGCCACTGTAAAAGCAATTGCGGTAGAAATAAGATGATTTTTGTCATCATAAAATCCAAAAGTCTTAGTATATAACAAATATATTCCTTGATGAAGCAAATAAGCAAGACCGCCAATAATACAAAATGTTAAAAAAGATTTAGTTAAAAAAGTTTTTTTTATTTTAGATAGCATAGTAATACCTTCTTTTTTAGTGATTATAGCACATGTCATAAAAATTAAAAAGGCTTCAAAACTGAAACCTTTAAATTATTATAAACCTAGTGCACCTTTTAACTTATCAGGAAAAGCATATTTAGATGCTGTATTCAATTGACGTGCTAATGCGTTTGCAACACCATTATGATCTAAAATCACCTTTATAGCTGCCACATTTCTCTTTTTATATCCCTTAGCATTTAAAGCCTTAAAAAAATCATCATCAGAATATGTACTAATAAAATCATTTACCATATTCTTAACTGCTTCATTGTTTACATTTTCGCATGAATCAATAAGTTCAATAAGCTCTAATAGCTCAATTGTTTTTCTTACATTAACATTTTTAAAATCAACATCAACATTTTCAACAACTAAATTAGCAATATAACGCTTTGTTTTAATTTCAATTGTATTAGTAATAATATCATAAACTTGAACATCATCACTTATAATACCTTTATTTTCAAGCATTTTGCGACCAATTATCATACCATTCTTATCCTTGTTAGTAAAGAATGCTAATAATTTTTCTTGACTTGGTAAGGCATCAAAATCATTCTTTTTTGGTTTATAATATAAGCCTTTAGCAATTTTTCCAATGTATTTCTCTTCATTTAATCTTGCAAGTAACTGATAGAATGTAGCTTCCTTCATATCAACGAAGTGCTTCTCATAAGCCTTTTTAGCAAGAATTAAATCCTCTTCATGTAATGTAGAAATCCATTGTTTAATATCTCTTGTATACATTAGAGAGTTCACCTCACGAGGGAAATTATACTAAATTACGAAATAAAAGTAAAGATTTTTTTGTAAAAAAATGCTAATTTACAAAAAAGAGATGAGCACATCTATGCTCACAACTATTCTTTATTATTTTTTTCATTCTGCTTAGCAATTCTTTCTTTCGCAACCTTCAAATTTGATAAATAAAAGAAAACACAACCAGCAATAGCAATTGCACAAACAATAATTGTAACAAACATTCCTCTAAGAGGTATATTATATTTAGATAAACCAATCCAAGAACCATATACAACTGCAAGAATTATCGTATACATTGGAATAAGAATACAGTTTAATTTGTTAGCCTTTAAATCTTCTAATTTTATTTTTTTCATATTATCATCCTTTATATGATTTACAAAACGACTTAATTACACATTATTCTAACATTTCTCAAACATTAAGTCAATATTTCTAATACAAGTAAATTATATAAACTATGAAATAAACGTGAAATTTGTAATGCAATTTTTACAATTGAATTTACTTTAAATTATATTGAAGCCAAATAACACCATTATTATATTTTCTAACATCCTTTAACAAAAGCTTAAATGGCTTTCTATCCATAGGAATTCCGTCAAACACAGCGGCCATTTTATCACGTCCATCAATTCCTGGTCCAATTAAAATACTAATTTCATCTAAAAGACCTGCATCAAGTAATGATCCGTTTATATGACCTCCTCCTACAACGCCAAGTGTTTTAATACCAAAATTATCATGTAAGATATTTAGTGCATCATTTAGATCAATTTTATGACATCCTGTTACAATATAAGATATTTTTTTGTCAGCTAAATACATTAAATATTCCTTAGAAACATCCTCGCTTAAAATAACAATTAAGGGCTCATAATCAATCTGATTTGTATTCCAGCATAGACTTCCTTTTGTATCAAGAACAACATTATATTTTAAACTTTCTAATGCCTTATAAATAACCTTCTTACCAAAGGGTTCATTATTTGACGCAATATAATCTCCTGATGCATAATGCATTCTAGCAGTTGTTTTTCCAAACATGCATGCATCAAAATTATATTTATTTAAAATTTCATAATATTCCTTTGAGCCTTCAATTTGTTCAGTCATTGCGCAGTCAATTCGCCCATCAACTGACATCATCATATAGCATGTAACGTATGGTTTCATTTTAATCCTTCTTTCTTTATAGATTAATTTTAAACTATAAAGCTTACTTTATAGCAAGTTTTTTTTAATTTTCATTATAGAAGCTTTCCTTTTCAAGCCACTCAAATGGTTCTTCAAATTTGTAAGCTCTACCGCCCTTTTCACATCAGAATATTTAAATTTTAAGGTATCCGTTTCTCGTGCATGCTGTGATGGTATTGAATCAAAAATTTTATTCAACTGTAATTGTAAATGATAATCTACATCTTCTTCAATATCATCATTTATAAAGCGGCCAAAATCAGCTTTATAATCTTTTATTAATCCTTCTAAATATTCTCTTGATTCAATATAATTATTTGACTTTAATAATATCATCATTCCCATATGAGATAAATAAATCATTATTCTTATTTAAATATAAAGACATTGTATCACATCCTTTATCTATTACAGTATTATTTTATCGTACTTTAAAGCTTATAACTATATTTTTATTAGTAAAAAAAATTGGAGCTTTACACTCCAATTAATTAGTTATTATTTTTATAAATACATTATTAATTTTTAAATAACATCTTAAGCTTGCATACTTTTTTTATCGCCATGTGGAATTGGTTTCCAACCTAAATTCTTAGCAAATAAAGCTTGTAAATCAATTGGAAATTGAATAAAGACGAATAATGGCCATAATAAACAGATTGCTACCTTAAGGAAAAAGTTCATCTTACCAATGCGCTTATGTTCGGCAATAAATAGAATTATTGCCATAATAACCGTTGAAGTATAACTAAATATAAGCGTTCTTATTGCATGAAATAAATAACCATTATTTATAAAAGAAAAACTATTTAAGTCAAAAGCAAATATATTACCAGTCACGTTATTTCCAATAAATACTTGTTTATATACTTCCCAAATAGGCATTGATAAATCAGCTAGAGGAGCACATAATAAGCATATTATTTTAGCAAACCAAGCAAACATTACCGCAATTGTATAAGGAGAACAATTAATCATTGTATCATATAGTGAAAAACCATTCTTTTTATTATGTTTGAATAAGCTTTTAAATAAATCCTTAACACGTGTGAAGAAAACAAGTAAATGTCCTCTACTCCATCTAACTCTTTGACGCCACATAATTTTAAATTTAGTTGGTTGTTCATCATAAAATACAGCTTCATTACAAAATTTAATCTTATTGCCTGCGAGTACCTGATCAGCAGATAATTCCCAGTCTTCGGTTAAAGTTGTATATTTCCAACCATCAGCTACAAGCTTACTATTTACAACGTAGCCGGTTCCTTGAACACGTGTAGAAATACCTAAAACTGTTCTTCCTAGTGATTCAAAACGAGAGCCGATTGCAAAATATACACCATATAAGCCAGCCATAACATTTGAATTAAAATTACGAGAATTTCTAAATGATGTAATAATATATTTTCCATCGTAGAAATTAAAAGCATCATTCATTTTCGTAAAATAATTTTCAGCTACAATATTATCGGCATTAAACAAGAAAAATCCATCATAAGATTGTGTATTATAATTTTTTTCAATAAACTTAAATAAGGCTTTAAAAGCAAATCCCATTGTACATTCATTTGGATTATTATACTCATATACAATCGCACCAGCAGCACGTGCTACTTCGGCTGTTTTATCTGTACAGTTGTGGGCAACAACGAAAATGTCTAGTTTATCCTGAGGATAATCTGATTTTCTAATGCTTTTAATCAAATCAGCAACTGTGTTTTCTTCATTTCTAGCAGGAATAATACATCCGTATCTTCCTTTTTTAGCACTTGTTGGATATTTTTTATTACAAAATAAGCCAACAATACTTACAATAATAAAATGTAGGACTAAAAGTGATAGAAAAGTAAATATTCCTAAGAAAACATAATTAACAATATTTAAATAATTTGTTATTGATAAATCAAGCATTTTAATGTGCCTCCCATTTTTTTATTTCTTCATATACAAGATTAACGCATGGTTCTGCCCCATAGCGCTTATGATCTTTTAAAGCATTCATTTCATATTTTTTTAATAATTTTGGATTTTCACTAAACATATGGATATATTTTATAATTTTTTTAACATTAGTACATATAATTGCACTTCCAACTACTTTTTCATAATACCTAGCAATTGTTTTTTCAATACCTGTAGATAATGTGCTTATGATAGAAGCATGTCCAAAAAAAGTAGGTTCGGCAATGGAATTGCCACCCTTACCAATAAATAAATCGCAGGATGCAATATAATTTAAGACCTTTTCGGTCATTGGAAGAGGAATGAAGGTAATATTTTCATTTACCTTTAAATTACAAAATTTATTATATAGTTCTTCGTTTTTTCCACAAGCAGCTATTATAGTTAGCTTTCTTTCTTCTTTAACTAAAATATTGCATAAAGCTTCCATTTTACCAATACCATAGCCGCCTTCCATAAAGCAGATTGTAAAATTATCCTTAGGAAGCCCTAAGCTTTGTCTATTTAGATATTTATCTAATGGAATTGAAAATACCTCATTGCGGATTAAAAAGGTCGATAGCTTTAAATTATCTTTATTAAAACGATATTTTTTCTTTAATGCCTTATCATATCCTTGCTTATTTCCAATAATAGCTAAATCACTATCATAAGAAAAAGCATGACAAAAGTCACAATCGGGACAATAAATAATACTATATGGTTTATTATGACATTTCCTTGCGTAATAGTTTGTAGCCCAATGAGTAGAAAAAACAATGTCTGCATGATATGATTCCATTTGTTCTATAGCTTTATAATAAACATTTTTATGGCTAAATTTCATCATATACCAGCTTACTAATTTAATTGGTAAAAGTCTATCTATTATAGTTGAAATTCTGCCTTTTATGGGACTGGCAGCAAATTTTCTAACTTTATTACAAAACCATTCTTCATAAGACATTAATTCTTTATCTTTTTTTTCTTTGAAGAAATCTGTTTCAATAATATCAAATTCATTTCCATATTTTTTTCTAAATTCCAAAACAAAAGCCTTCATTGGCATGATATGACCTGTGCCTGCTTCAACATATGGAAATAAAATACGCAACTTTCTTGACATAATTAATTCCTCTTGGTAACTACCTTTAAAATCTCAATACATAAAAATAAGCCTTTATATAATATATATTTATAATAAAGGCATAACTTAGTAGATGCTGTCTAATTGTAGCATAATATGTAATTTAAATCAAGTAATGGAAATGATTACTATATTAAATCATACATTTTAAAAGGAACCTAATTGGTTCCTTAAATTAAAATTCAATTTTAGCTTCTTTTAATGATGGATGTTTTTTATCCTTTTCAGATAATAGTGGTTCTCCCTTATATGGCCATTCAACTCCAACTTCTGGATCATTCCACATAATTCCACCTTCGTCCTCTGGATGATACAATTCATCACATTTATAACAGAAGGTTGCAGTTTCTGATAATACTACAAAACCATGCGCAAAGCCTCTAGGAATCATAAACTGATTTCCTTTTTCAGCTGATAAAATTACACCTTCCCATTTTCCATATGTAGGAGAACCTTTTCTAAGATCAACACATACATCAAAAACTTCTCCTTCAATACATCTTACAAGCTTTGCTTGAGGATAAGTCTTTTGAAAACGAAGTCCTCTTAAAACACCAGCTTTTGATTTTGACTGATTATCTTGAACAAAATTATAATCAAGACCAGCTGCCTTAAAATCTGATTTCTTATATGTTTCCATAAAATATCCACGATTATCGCCATATTTTTTAGGTTCAATAATCACAACATCTTTAATTGATGTTTCAATAAAATTAAAATTTCCAATTTGTTTACTTGCCATAATTTTTCTCCTTATATGCTTAAAGGGCTTCACAGCCCTTTTAATTATTGATTTGTTTTAATTTTTTTTCTTCTTCAATATATTCTTTAGAAAGAATTTTACGATCAACAATTAAATTAACTACACATGCGACAACAAAACCAGCAAGAACTGATACTGCTAAAGTCATAACAGTACTTAAACCACCATCACTTACAACTTTTGCAGCATCATTATAATAAATATTATAATCTTGAATACAATCTAAATAACAAGCTTTGTATTCAGCTGTATAAGTTTCTAATTGTAACTTAAATTCTTTTAATTTAGCTTCAAATACTGCCCTTTTTTTGTCGTCATAGTAATTTTCATTAGGTGAACCATCAGCTTTTGTTGGCGAAGAAGATTCTAAATATTTATCAAGTATTTCAACTTCTTTTTCAATGTCAATATTTCTTTGAGTTAAAGTTATTATTGAGTCATTGTATGTTGATAAATCAAGAGTTTGTAAAGAAGAATCTTTTGATGCTTTTTCAATCAACGCATCTCTTTGAGCCTTAAGTTCTACTAATTTCTTCTCATTATATTGAGATTCAAGAACTAAATTATATCTTTGAGTTTCTAAGTTATTTTGATATGCACTTAAGTTCTTAACATATCCGTTCTTTGTAATTTCGTCACTTAATAATTCCAATTTATTATTTTCAAAAAATAATTCAATTTCTTTAATTTTACTTGAAAGATTTACATTATTATAAGCGACATCTCCATAAGATGCAATTAAAGAATTATAGCCTTCTAAAATATAATCTTTTTGACTTGATAAATAGCTTATCTGAGTTGAATAAATATTAGATGATTCAAACAATTTTAAATTTTCATCAAATACAATACTATTAGCTAAAGAATTACTCTTTGCAACTGGATAACTAATTAAATCAGTCATAAAACTCTTAGCAATCTTATAATCAGGGAACAATTTTGCATTGCATGTTAAAGTATAATGCAATTTTATATACTCTTTTTCATCCTTTGCAGAATCAGTTGTATCCGTCTTCTTAACCGTAATATCCTCTGTAATTGATACCCCATTTTTAGCAATAATATTATCAACATCGATAACTGAATATTTTTCAAGATTTGTTTGCTTGACTTCTTCCATTAAATTAATCAAATCAAGTGTATTAAATGTTTTCCCATTTGAATAATGTCCGTTTGCAATATTAATATCAGAATATTTAAACTTTGCAACATATGTTTTTTTAGCTGGATTATATACAACCAAAATTCCTAATAATAATACAACAAATGTAGCAACTGATACTATTAAAAATCTAATTTTATTAAAAAACATTGCCTTAAAAATTTGTCCTAAGGTTATGCCCTCTTCTTCTTGTACTTGCTCAGCCATAATAAATACCTCTTTCTTATGCTAAAATATGTTTAAATTATACATTATTTATTATAATGTGTCAATGTTTTCACCTTGACGTTTATAATACAAAAATTAATAAATATAAATACTTTCAATTTCCTAATATATTAGTTTACTATGGGAAAATATGCCTTAATCCTGGAATTTTTTGTACAATTTTAACCACTATGAAGCATATTGTCAATATGCTCAGTGTTAGTACTAAATTCATACCAAAATAAGAATATGTATAAAAATACCTTAAAAAATCTCTTATAGCAATATGAAGCACATAAATTCCTAAAGTTGTGGGAGCAACAAAATTAAAGAACGGCATTATTTTCGTCACAATCTGATTATTATTTATCTTGCTTTTAAAAAACAAAAAAACACTAGCACTATAAAGTACACAAGGTGCATCATAATATTCATCAAACCAACTACAACTTTCGTTTTTATGATATGAAATAAATATAGTTGGTACTACCATTGTTAAAAATCCTATAATACCTAATACATATATAATCACTCTATGTTTTTTTACTATTTCATATTTATCAATATAATATCCAATGAATATAAATGAGATCCATCCACTGTACGTAAGAGGAAACTTTAAATCATAATTATAATTCAAATTTAAATGATATAACAAATCTGGTAAAAATTGATTAAAAACAAATGTAATAATTATTATATATAAAAAAGCTTTTCTTCTAGTTTCTTGAGGGATTAAAGAGATTACAGGTATTGCAAGATATATTCCAATTATTACCACGAAAAACCAAAAGATTGGATTAGTTTTTACAAGAAAAAAATATTCAAAAACAAATTTAAAAGATAAATCATTAATGCTAAATTTTCCTTTAAAGAAGTTTATAATAAAATAGATTATTGACCATATAATTAAAGGTATGATTACCTTTAAAAGCCTTTTCTTAAAAAAAGTTTTAGTGTCATATCTTTCCCTATAATCAATTAATGTCGCACCAGTTATCATAAAAAACACTGGAACAGCACAATATGCAATAGCTCTTATTAGTACTTCAAATACAAAATTTGCATCAGATGTGTAGCCCGTTTCAAATGTGTGTAAAATAACAACACCTATGCAGGCTAAAACATTTAATATTGAAATGTAATTTTTTTTCATAACTCACCTACTAATTTTTATAAACTTAATTTGTAAATCCATTTGTCTTGAATTGCTAATTCTTTTGGTTTTAAATCCATATAACATAGGCAAATTGAAAATAATGGCATCATCTTATTTGAAAAAAATAATGTATCTACAAATCCACTTATCATAAATGTAGCAAGAATTGAAACAAATACAATCAAATACCAATCAATTCTTTTAATACAATGACATCCAATATTCACTAAATAAACTAGAAAGCAAATAACACCTATAATACCAGCAGTTGATATTTGGAAAAAATAATTATGATAATTATATACAATTTGTGGTGTTTCACTTAAAATAAATATTCTTTGAGTTCCATAGCCTGTCCCAAGCAACCAATTTTCCTTAAAATGTCTCCATGCAACTGGCCATAATTCTTGTCTACCATTTAAATGATTATCACCATCAGCTCTTTTATCACCAAACAAATCAAATACACCAGTAAAATATAATGTGGCAAGAATGCATACTCCAACAATTGCTATACCACACATCGTTATAACAAACTTTTTATTTTTACGATTTTTTATGATTATCAAGATAAAAGCTGCACCAACACTTCCAATAAGACCTAGTAGTGACCCTCTTGATGAAAGTAAAATACTTACTAGAGTTGTTCCAATAAGTGGAAAAATAAAATAAAGCTTTTGATACCAAGTTAATTCGTACCATTTTGTTATTAGAATATAGCATGCAAAGATAAAGCTTATATTCATCATTGCACAATAATGATTACTATAATCCCATCCTAAATGAAATAACTTTTTATCAAAAAATAAATCTTTAAATGCATGATTTGGAAGTAATTTGAAAAAATGAATAACAACCATTATGAAAATCACATAAAATATAGCAACAAAGCTATTAGCTAATTCTTCTTTTGAATCATCTGTAATCTTTACGGTTAGCAATACAAAATACATTACAAGCAAATTAATTAAAAATCCACCAGTTGCCGCTAATGTTGTTAATGGTTTTACTGATGTAAGCATACTAAAAAGCATTGAAATAGCAAGTAAAATAGTCGTAATAATAAAACTATTTGAAATAGTTATACATAAAACTTCTTTTCTTTTGCAGTAAATAAAATAAAATAATGTAGCAATCAATATTACCCCAACAATACACGCTAAAACAAAACTAAAATTTTTAAAATTCGGCACTTTAGATAAACCACCACCAAGTATAAAAATAACAATACTTGGCAAATAATTAAATCTTGATTTAAATAACATCATCAAACTTAATATTATTCCTACTTCAATATAGGTCCACATACCAATATTAAAGCTAAAATTTAAAATTGTTAAAATACTTATTAATCCTAAAAAATATTTGCTTTCAAAGAAGGTTTTAACTGCATTTTCATATTTATTTAAAATTTTCATCATATTGCACCTACTTAAGAATCTCTTGTATCGTACTTGTTACTGCTAGTGTAATTTCTTCTTCAACATAATAATTTTTTATATTTTTCTTTATACAATTAACTAAATGCACAAGCTCCATTCTTATTCCTTCTCCATCTGATTGATAATAATATGGTTTATTTTGATTTTTATTTTCAAAACGTGTTTCAAAATATTCAGATTTCCACCATGGAGATGGAATATAAATATATCCTTTTGTACCAGATATTCTCATATCACTTTCCGATTTTACGCCTATACCAAGTGATAGTGTTGCGCATGCATTATCATATTCAATATTAATTTTAGAATATCCACCTTTTATTCCATCAACATCATAGGATTTTGAATAAATATTATGATATTTAAGACCTAAAATTTTAAATACAGGTAAAAGCCCTATTGAAATCCATTCTGTAATACTATTACAAAAGCTAGTTTGCTTCATCCATTCTTTAAATTCAAGACTTGTACAAGTTGCATCTATTGCTTTTACATCGCCTATTATTCCACCTTTAATTAATAAAATTAGTCTTGAAAATGACAATAAAAATGCAGTTTTTATTGAATCAAATAGCACGAGATTATTTTTCCTAGCAAGTGAAAATAATTCTTCACATTCATCTTTTGATAAAGCAATTGGCGATTCACTAATAACATGCTTACCATTACATAAAGCTTTTTTTATGATATCATATCTTTTTTCCGGTCTTGTTGCGACATAAATAATATCATTTTCCTTTAAAAGCTCATCATATGAAGAAACAACTTTATCAATATTTGAAAAATCAAAGAAAGGTGTTTCATCAAAATAAGTTGAATTAAAAACTAAACCATTAACATATTTAGCATTTTCCTTAAACTTATTAATAGTTATATCAGTCCCAATAGCACCTAATTTATATTCAATACTTTTTCTTATTTGCGTACTTGAAATACCTTCAGTACGTGGCAAATAAACAACTTTACAATATTCATTTAAATAATCAAAATGACCTTCCCAATCAGAACCAACAGTGAAGATATCAACTCCATAACGCTTAATATCATCAATTTTTTGGCCCATATATTCTTCAGGAAAAACCTCATCGGCAATTCCTAAAGATTTTACAGCCTCAATTCTTTCCATAAGGCTTTGATCAACATTGATTTTACCACGATTAATATCAAAATTTTCAGTCGTAACACCAACGATTAAATAATCACCTAAAGCTTTAGCTCGCTTTAGAAGATTAATATGTCCTTGATGTAAATGGTCATATGTACCATATGTTATTACTTTCACCATAAAGGATAGCCTCCTTTTATTTATTATCAACTAAATAAAAATATTTTAAAATTTTTTCCATTGATTTTATAGATCCTGTTGATACTCTGATGTAATTTTTTAATAATGTATTAGAATATCCGTGTACCAAAACATTATATTGTTCTTCTAATTGCTTCACAACCATTAAAGCATCATGCTTAGGCTTTATAAAAATAAAATTTCCTCTGCAATCTCTACATTCATAACCATTTTCTTTTAAATTAGCTAAAATATAGGCTTTACCTTCATCTTGAATTTGAATTAATTCTTTATAAACCTCTGGATGATCTAATAATCTTTCTCCAAATAATAACGCGATAGAGTTTACGTCAAATGTTAACTTACCACGCTTTATATAATCAATAATTTGAGGATTACTTATTGCAACGCCTAAGCGACATGCTGCTATTGAAAACATTTTTGAGAATGTTCTTAAAACAATTACATTTGGTTCCTTTAAAGCATAATCAATAAATGTATTTTTATAAAAATAGTGATATGCTTCATCTACAACCAAAATAGCACCAACCTCTTGCGTTCTTTTAAGTACAAGTCTAAATTCTTCTTCTGTATAAACATTGCCAACAGGATTATTAGGATTAAGCAAAACGACAACTCTTGTATCTAAATCGATAGCATTAATAATATTTTCTATATTAATTGTTAAATCATCATTATACGCTACAGGTTTATGCTTTAATCCTAAAATATTGCAATTTACCCAATACATTTCAAATGATGGCGATACCGTTACAACACATTTGCCAGTTTCTCCAAACGTTTCAAGAATATATCTAATAGCCATATCTGATCCATTTGTAGCAACAACGTTTTCGTATTGAGCTCCTATAAAGTTTGCATACTTATTTAAAAATTTATCAGGCTCTGGATATATCGCTAAAAATTCTGGTGTAATTTCCTTAAGAACACTATCAACAAAATCTTTAGGAAGTCCTTCGGGATTTTCATTCATATCATATCTTAAGCAATTATATCTTTTTTGTCTTGGAAAAACTCTAACTGTATTTTTAATATTTTCATTAACATAGTATTTCATAATCTACCTCTTAATAATCAATTTGTTCAAAAAGCTTTTCAAACTCTTTCTTATCTATATTCTGTAATTCTTTATATGATTTATTTAAATCAAAATAACACTCACCATGAATATTTTCACCTTTGACAGTAGGAATAGTCATATAATCATTATATTCTTGCCTCAATACTTCATCATATTTAACCGGAATCATTATTTCAATATCTTCAAACTTATGCATTGTAGTTTCACCAAACCATTCAGATTTCCAAACGTTTTTTTCATATCCAGGCATAAAAGTAATAAGACCAACAAAGTCTTTTTTTCTAGAAGACATTGCAAGCTGCTTTATTTTCTTAATTTTTCTTTCACATGAGGCTTTTGTTGGACATAATAATAAAACAATAATTTTTTTTACTATCCCTTTAATTCCCCTACCATAATCTTTGGTAGCTTTTGAATAAGAAAGTGAACGTAAAATTTTTATTTTACGAGTTTGTTTTACGCCATCAACATAATCATAAGGGAATATATCAATCCAAATTCCACAATTCTTTCCTAATTTTAAGTCATTAAACATATTTTTTGTTAGACATGTAGTTTCATTATTTCTGATTTGAGCATGTCCATTATAGTACATTCTTTCTGTATCGTTTGTTTGCAAGAAATATTTAGTGTTATCTAGATAACTAGGAGCTACTTTAAAAAAAATTTCATAGTCATCTCTTGGCATCATTAAATCAATATCATCATCCCATGGTATATATCCATTATGCCTAATTGCACCAATTAAAGTACCCCCAGCGGCTACGCATTTTAAATTATTTTCTTTACAAATTAAATTAACCAATTTAACCATTTCAAGTTGACATTGCCATATTCTTTTTCTTTTTTCAGTAACTTTAAAATCACATATAATTTCTTCTTCTAAATTCATTTTAATCCCTACCTTCTTTTTAGTTTATTTAAAACTTTTTTAGTTGAATCAAAAACAAAGCTGTCTTTTAAAATATATAGTAATCCAAAATAAATAATAATTCCTATACCAATTTCTAAAACCAGATATGAAATAGCTTTAAATTTTGAAAAATCACTATATAGCCATAAAGTATTAAATATAAATACTGCAGCAAACATAAACAAACCAGAGATAATATATTTATACCCTATTTTTATAAAATTAATTGGTTCAAATATTTTTCTTGAAAAATAAATATATAAACAGGTTATTACACCTTCCGCAATTACGGAAGCAATTGCGGCTCCAATTGATTTAAGGAAATAAATCAAAAAGCTATTTAAAACAAGATTAATTAATGCACCAATAATTAAAAATCTATTACTAGTCTTTTGTAAATCAAATGGTGTATAGTAATGTGTACCCAAAAAATTACTAAGACTTATAATAATTATAATTGGTGAAAAAACATAAAGTAAAGTTATACATTTTTCATAACCTTCACCTAAATAAATAGGAATAAAATTGCTTGCAACAGCACATAATCCTAAGCAAATAGGAATTGACATACACATTGTAAAATGACATGATTTATTCATTAATAATTTAATATCACCTATTCGTCCCATTGAATAATAATATGATATACGTGACCTCATTACAATATTTAAGCTTGTTATAACCGTAAGAGGTAATTTAACAATTTTCTCGGCTTGTTCATAATAACCGTTTTCAAAATCAGATTTTGTAATAAGACCTATCATCGTTTTATCAAGAACTGTGTATATTTGAATTGCTATAGTTGGTATAAAATAAACCATACAGGGCTTAAAATGATCAAAGGGATGAAGCTTAGATGGCATTTTAACACCTTTAAAAAAGGCCAGCATTTTGGGCAAGCATAAAACATAAGGAACAGCAGTAGAAAGAATTGTTAAAATAGCCGCTATATTTATATCACTTTGGTCATGAACCATTATAAATATTAAAGGGATATAAGCAATTCTTGATATCATATTAGATAATGCCAAAATTTTAAAATCTTCTATTCCTTGGAAAAACCAACTAAAATCAAATGCTGTCATTAAAAGCGTGATTCCATAAAGTGCATAAAGCACTTGATTTTTTTGATAGATTATAACAAAAATAACATAATATAAAGCAAGAGAAAAAATAGTAAGTAATATTCTTAAAATACCAATTTCTAAGGTTATCTTTTTTAAATATCCCTTATCGTTTTGGTGAACTGCAATAATTCTTTGACCATAAGTTTCTATTCCTATATTGGCCAAAAGCACAAAATAGGAAACAATTGAGGCAATATAGCTTAATCTTCCATTTCCGTCTGCGCCCAATTTTCTTGATAAATAAGGCGTAACTAAAATTGGTACTAAAAGCATAATAAGTTTTGCCATCATATTATAAAAATAATTCTTTTTTATGTTTGATTTTGTGCTTTTTTCCGTTTCCATTTTAAACCTACTTTACATTTTTTAAAAATTCAAAGGCGGCCATTATAGTATCATCCATATCATAATACTTATAGCCTCCAAGTCTGCCACCAAAGAAAACCTTATTTTCATGCTGTGATAATTCTTTATACTTTCTATATAATTCATTATTTCTATCATTATTAACCGGATAATAAGGCTCATCACCTAATTTCCAGGTTGATGAAAATTCTTTTGAGATGACTGTTTTAGGTGATGTTATATCAAATTCAAAATGCTTATGCTCAATAATACGTGTATAAGGAACATCATAATCCGTGTAATTTATAACCGCATTTCCTTGATAATTATTAGTATTTAAAATTTCTGTTTCAAAACGAATTGAACGATATTCCAAATTACCAAGTGAGTAATTATAGTATTCATCAATTGGTCCTGTGTAGATTATTTTATTTGCAATATTATCAAGTTCTTCTTTATTTTTAAAATAATCACAATTTAATCTAACCTCAATACCACTAAGCATTTTTTCAATCATTTTAGTATATCCACCAATAGGAATTCCTTGATAACGATCATTAAAATAATTATTATCAAAAGTAAATCTTACCGGTAATCTTTTAATAATAAATGCCGGAAGCTCTCGACAAGGACGTCCCCATTGCTTGGCAGTATATCCTTTTACTAGCTTTTCATAAATTGTTGGCCCAACAAGATTAATTGCTTGGTCCTCAAGATTTTTAGGATTTTCAACGTTATAAGCCTTCTTCTCATCTTCAATACGTTTCATAGCCTCTTCTGGTGTAAACACATCAGACCAAAGCTTAGTAAAAGTATTCATATTAAAGGGAAGATTATAGCATTCATTTTTATATCTAGCTACAGGCTGATTAATATAATTATTAAATTCAGCAAATTGATTTACATAATCCCATACAATTTTGTCAGATGTGTGGAAAATATGAGCTCCATATTTATGAACGTTTATTCCCTCAACATTTTCGGTATATATATTTCCGGCAATATGATTTCTTTTATCAATTACAAGAACTTTTTTTCCTTTTCTTGCAAGCTCATGAGCACACACTGCACCATATAAGCCTGCTCCAACTATTAAATAATCGTACATAATAATTACCTTCCATCTACAAGTAAATTTTCTAATCTTACTGACCGATATACTAAATTCTTATCTCTATATCCGGCAAACATAATGTTACTTTTTTCTTCATCTAATTTAACATTTTCTACCTCAAGACTATAATAAGCATAAGCCAATATTGAATTCTTTAAAGCATCATCACCTAGAACAAATAATGTTTCAAAAGTATCATTAGGCACTCCCGTCACAAAAGAGGGGATGTCAGCCCAACGTCTTCCATCTTTAGTGTAAAAACAATTATTGTCTGCCGTCACTCTTGCTAAAGTTATATCACTTAAATTATAAGTTCCATTTTTCATTCCATAAAAACTAGTTTCAAAAGAACCACCATTTTTATTTTTTCCATAAAGAACTAAATCAGCATTATAATTTATAACATAACGGTCAATTCCTTTTGATATCAAATATTCCTTAATTTTTTCTCCGATAAAACCTTTTTTTATGTAGTCTAAATCTATTAGTCCATCACCAAGTAAATGAACATCATTGTCATTAATTGCAACTCGTGTTGAAAGTGATACTTCTATTTGCGTTAAACATTCATTTTCAGTGGGCAATTCTTCCGTTATCATATGTAAATCCCATAAATCCTTTAATGTACCATACAAAGGATTTACAACCTTATATGATGTGCTTAAATCAATCGTATATTCAATAAGTTCAACTAATTTTGCATCTAAGGTTGCATATTTATTAACATTTAAAGCTGCAAGATTATTCTTAGTATCGTTAACATGCTCATGGTCAAGCATTGTATTCCAGTAATCAATAAGACATAAAATATCATTAGCATTTTCTTCGGAACCATTTTTATAAAAATTAATATCAATATATTCATTATTTTCATATCGATAAAACATATTATATTCTAGTATTTCTTCATGACTACAGCCGATTAATATCCCCAATAATGCTAATAACAATATTATTAATTTTTTCATTCGCTTTCCTCGTACATTTGCTTAATTAGAACAGGAAGGTCATTTCTAATTTTAAAATTCATATCATGTTCAAATAATGATGCATCACTACATAACGTTTTCGGTTCATTTAGTCTGATAAATTTAGAATCAACTACAATATATACCTTACCGGTTTTAGCATCATAGCCTACCTCATCTAATCCTTCGCCTTTAAACAACAGTTCAACACCAATTAATTTAAACGCTTCTTTAGCAAAATCTTTTATTGAATAAGTTACACCTGTACCAACAACATAATCCTTAGGATTATCTTGCTCAAGCATTAGGTATGAAGCATAAACATAATCTTTAGCAAAGCCCCATTCACGTTCTGCATTTAAATTGCCTAAATGAAGAACATAGTCTTGTCCCTTAGAAATTATCTTTACACCTTCAATGATTTTTTTAGAAACATATCCATTTTTTCTATATGGAGATTCTTGATTATAGAATACACCATTAACTGCATACATTCCGTAATTTTCACGATATGATTTTACAATATAATAACTATACAACTTTGAAACTGCATATGGACTTAATGGATTCATCGGTGTTTTTTCATTTTGAGGTACAATCTTACCATCAAATAAATAACAAGATGATAAATTAAAAATCTTAGTGTTTAATTCTAATTGCTTTACTGCATCTAATATTCTTAAAATACCTAAAGCATTTACATTAGTGGTATATTCAGGAATATCATATGATAAATTAATATGTGATTGAGATGCATAATTATATATTTCATCTGGTTTTATTTTTTCAATTATTTTAGAAATAACGGTAGAATCAGTTAAATTACCAATACTAACAAAAATTCTTTTTTCATATAAATCTTCATTTTCAAAATATTTTTTCAAATATTTATTTTCATAATCAGCCTTTGACTCAAGTAACAAATGTATTTCATAATTTTTCTTAAGCAAAAACTCAATCATGTATAAGCCATCTTGCGATGTGGCTCCCGTAATTAACGCTGTTTTTCTTATTAGCTTTCTTGTCTCCCTTATTTTAGGTAATACACCTATTAAAGATAAATGACCACTGAAGGTAACATTCTCTTTTTCCGAAGTAAAAATGAATGTATCTCCTTGGTGGATCTTTTTACCATCTACTATACCCTCACCATCTAATACATAAAAAATTTCAAATCCTTTATTTTCATATTCACAAACACCATCAACCTCTAAGCGATAAACATTAAAATGTTTATTTTTAAATGTTGAATTTTCCTTAAATGAGAATATATTATTGCTAGGATCATTATATTTAATAACATCCATTGATTTATCAATATGAAGATCTCTTTTAGGTATTCTATCATAATCATAAAGTCTATAGGTTACATCTGATGATTCTTGTATTTCAAGAACAAATGAATTTTTATGAAGTGCATGAACCGTGCCAGGATTAACAATAACTAAATCACCAGGATTAATTGCTTGTTCATATAAAAATTCATTATAAAGTTTTTGTTTGATTAGACTTTCAAGTTCAAACTTGTTTTTTACCTTAGTTCCTAAAGTAACAGTTTTAGCTTCATTTCCATCCAATACATACCAACACTCAAATTTACCTAACGAATTTTCATTTTTTAGTGCATACTCGTCATCAGGATGAACCTGAATTGATAAATCCTCTGAGGATGATATTAACTTAATTAATACAGGGAATTCTGGCTCTTCATAGGCAATACTTCCAAATAGCTCTGGGTGCTCACGCCATAAATATCGCAATGTTTTTCCTTTATATGGTCCATTATTTATAATTGATGACTTTTGAGCATAGCCCGATACAATCCAAGCTTCACCAGTTCCATGCTTACAATCATATATTTTATTTAATTCCGTTCCAGCCCATACTTTAGGTTCAAAATATGGTTTTAAAAATAAAATCATGACCTTACCTCCTACATTAGAAGTTTCTTTATTTCCTGCATCCTATCCTTATTGCATATCAACAAATTATTTTTTGTAGATACTATTATTTTATCACAAATTCCAATTAAATTAATCTTTTGTGTTATTCCATCACAAATTATTATATTATTATGAGAATCAATTAGCATCGTTTTAGCATTCCTAATTACATTTCCATCTAAATCATGTGAAAATAAATCATCAAACGCTTTATATGATCCAACATCAGACCAATCAAAATTTGAAGGAATACAATACAAATTTTTAGCATGCTCCATAATTGCATAATCGATTGATATTTTAGGGAATTCTTCAAAAATACTACTTATATCCTTAGCTGTTTTAATTCCTTCATTTTTAGAAATATTCATTTTACTTAATACTTCTAAATGCTTAGGAGAATATAATGAAAAAGCATTTTTTATTACATTATAGTTAAAAATAAACATTCCACTATTCCATAAATAATTTCCACTTTCGTAATATTTTTGAGCAATTTCATAACTAGGTTTTTCTTTAAATGCCAGAACCTCAACAGGAGTGTTTATTTTGGTTTCTTTTACCTCAATATAACCATATCCTACCTCAGGATAGGTTGGTTTAATACCTAATGTTACAATATTACCATTTAAAGCACAATCTGTTGCGATTTTGATTGTATTTCTAAAATTATCACCATCAGAAATTAAATGATCTGATGCTAAAACACAGATTGTTGGATTATCATAATATTTTGAAATAATATATGAACCATAAGCAATCGCACTTGCCGTATCCCTAAATGCTGGTTCTATTATAATATTTTCTTCTGGTATATCTTTTAATTCCTCTTTTAAAGCTTTAACCTGCAGTTCATTAGTAGATACAAAAATTTGCTTGGCACTATCTACCATAGGTAATATTCTTTCATAGGTTAATTCAATTAATGATTTATCACTAAACACCTTTAATAACTGTTTTGGTCTTTCTTTAGTTGAAAGAGGAAAAAATCTTTCACCTTTTCCGCCAGCCATTATTAAAAAAGTTAACATATTATCCCCTCTTCTTTAGTTCTTTACGAGCCTTATGCCATTTGAATAAGCGATATATCCTTCTTTTCAAATCATATAAAGGCTTGTCTCCTAAGGTTGCGACCTCAAGCTCTTTTATTTTTAAATTTCCTTTATACGCAATCCAAACATTAAATAATCTTTCTGATAAAAAGCCAAAGACTCTTGCTTGATAGTTATCTCTTCCATCGTTTATATTAATTCTATCCTTAAGTTTAAATAAAACATCAAACAAGAATGAACAATACTCATCAATTAGACTCTTTTTACACACAAACATATTATAATTATAAGCCCAATTATTATTGTACATTACCTTGTTAAAAGCATCTACATATTGAGGAAAATCCTCATGAATAAGTACCTCTAAGGCTTCAATGTCAGAGGATACTTGTTCATGCTTATATTGGTCTATAAGATTTACTTCATGTGGCCAACAATGCTTTACCGGTAAAATAATATCATAAGATTCAAGATATTTTTCTATTTTATTTTTTTTAATAACCTTATAATTGAAAATATTGATTTTTCTTTTGGAAAATAACCTACGATAATGTTCAAGTCCCACATAATCAGACTTTGTATCATTTTTCCAAATTGAATACAAACCGGTAAGCTCACAAAAGCTTGAATTTAAGTTAGATATATTATCTTTAAGATCATCTTTAATATAATCAGATCTATCAATATCCTTATTATACGCCCCTACAAGCATCATTGTCCTATCCTTAGGTATTCTTCTATCTTCAACAACTTTATGAGTCATGCAATATAATGTTAACATAAAAATTCTCCTTAGTCTTAATATATAAAATGATCTTTCCAAAAGAAAAAACGATATGGTAAAACCTCATGATGTCCTAAGACAACAATTAAGTAATATGTAGAACTACTTATAATTAAAATTAAACTAATTGTAATCAGTATCCCTATCCATTTTTGTTTAAATAAATCTAAAAACATTGGTACAATAAAAATTATTGACCAGTAATACCAGTTACATGCTCGAGACATTGTTTCTACAATTGGATTAAAAATTGATAAAATTCCAATTATAGTTGCTAAAGTCAAACATACAAGTAAAGTAAAAGTATATTGATTATAACTACTTACCTTTTTATAGAAAACCAAAGCTATAAGCAAAGTAATTCCCGAAGGAATTAAATAAAAATATAATGGACGAGGAACCCCGGTTATTTCAAAATATTTAATATAACGTGTATTTTTTAAGATTGCTTTTGTAAGAGGAATATAGGTTGGGCTTAAAGCAATTATAACAATTAAAAAGAAAAAAGCATATTTTTTAAATTTAGGAAACTTTAAAACGAGTCCAATGATGTATATTGGGATCATACATACTGCCGTATAATGAAATAATACCGAAAGCGTTCCAAAAGCAATCAACTGGATATATTTCCTATCACAAGCAAAGCTTAAAGCATATATTCCAATTGAAATAGCTAAATATTGTCGAACATTACTTAGTGAAATCAGATAAACATTTGAAAGTAATAATAAAATTCCACCAATATACCAATGATGAGTCATTTTTTTAATTGATAACATCATAAATAATACAAAAATAAAGGAGGTAATAATAAATAACCATTGTGCTTCATCGGTAAATAACAAAATAAATTTATTTAACCCTGTAAATAAAAATTCTGTGTAACCATTACTACCTCCCATTATCTGATAAAATCTTGGAAAGTAAGTATAGAAATAATCCGTACCAACTCCATATCTAAAGCCTGATACAAAAAAATAAGGAATAATTGCAAGTACAAAGAAAAAAATGTACAAATAATAATTTTTGGAATTTTCTTTTTTTCTTTTATAAAAAAATTCTGAAAAATACAAAAATATTCCCGTAATTAATGCAGAAATCAAATAAATGTACATTTTTATTCCTCCTTACTTATTAAAAATCCAACGATATGGAAAAATCTCGTGATGTAATTGCCTATAGATAACATATGATGATGATAATGTGACTGTAGATACTAATGCTATAACAATATACCATTTCATCCAATAATTATCTTCTGATTCAACTATCATAGGAATTAAAAATATTTGTCCAAACGAAAATAACAAATATATTCTTGCTGTAAGCTCATTTATTTTAATAAAAAAACTTGCAAAACCAATACATAAAGCAATTCCATTTAATAAAATTAATCCTATTGCTAAATCACCATATTTTTTAATTAAATTATCTGCCCATAAAATTGCAAATCCTTCTACTATTAACGATGCAATAAAATATGCTTCAATTGATTGATTTGTATAATAATTAGGGTTTGTAAAATAGTATTCATATTTTGTGTGTAGAATAACTTGTTTAAAACACAAGCACATAGCTGGAACCAAGAACAAAGTTACAATAAATATTCCTAAATAATACTTTTTAACAAATTTAAAATTGAATATAAAATATACTGGAATCAAAATTAAACATCCATAGTGGAATAATCCGGCTAATATAGCAAAAATTAAATATTTAACTAATTTATGTTCATGTATGAATGTAAATGCATAAGCATATATCGCAACCGACATCATTTGCCTTGACTGATTCAAAGAAACAGAAAAGAAATTAATACATACAACTAAAACGGCTGAAAACCACCATCTTGGTGATATTCTTGTAATAGCAAGTTGTAAAAAGGTATGCGTAACTGTTGCCATAAACAAGAACAAAATTACTGGATTTGATGTAAATAATCTTAAAAATTGATTAACCCATATAAATAGAAATTCTGAATAATCCCAATTTTTATCAATAAAATGAGGAGCATATGTATGGTTATAATCTGTTCCTACATTATATCTTAATCCTGATATTAAAGTAAGAGGTAATATCGATAGTATAAATAATAATACATATATTATTCGATATTTAACTACACTATACTTTTCTTTATTCTTAGAATGATATTCTAATATAAAGGTAAAAAGTCCATATAGGACCATTCCACTCATATAAATAAATGTACTCAATATATTACCTCCCTACATATTCTGATAGAATTTAATTAAATTAGAGGCTGAAGCTTTAATATCAAAACCAAAAGCTGTTATTTCTTCTTTAGTATCTTTTCTTTCAATATTTTTATATTGATTAATCCCAGATACCCATAAATCCATATCTGATAAAGGTAGGTAAGAAACATTTGTAGTAATTTTAGCTTCTTGCGTAATTGTATCTGCCATAATTACAGGAAGACCAGTTGCTTGAGCTTCAATTGCAACAACAGGTAAACCTTCATGAAGAGAAGGTAATACAAACAAATCAAAAGCACTATAATATTTATAGACCTCACTTGTTGTACCGGCAAATATAATATGATTCTTTATTCCTAAAGAATCAACATATTCTTCTATTTCTTCTCTTAATTCTCCTTCACCTACAAGCATTAAATATCCATTATTAGTTTTTAAATAGTTATTAAAAATATCAATTAAAAATTTATGATTTTTTTGATTACAAAATCTACCTACATGACCAATTACATAATCATCTGGTCTTAAATTAAATTTACCTCTAATTTCATTCCGATATTCTTCTTCAAATTTAAATTTAGATAAATCAACACCATTTTTTAATAAATACCCTTTTTTAGTATTAAACATAAATTCTAATGATTCAGTTGAACATCCAAAATATGCATCAGGTGCTGATAAATATTTATGTTGCCATATTTTATGAGCTAAAAGCTTTAACTTTAGCTTATCAGCTTCAATTAAAGTATTATGGGAATGTACAATAACATGTTTAATTCCACATTTCTTAGCAATATGAGCTAATTTTAAGCCTGAAGCATTACATGAATTTATATGTAATATATCAGGGTTAAGTTCTTTGATTTTATTCTTAAATCCTTTGATATTTTTTTTAGTTCTTATAATCGGATTTGATATAACCTTATCTAAAATAGTTATAATATTTACATTATGCTCATTAAGAATATCATCATAAATATCAGTTTCTTTTTGAGTAGCTAAAATAGTAAAATCAAACTCATCAGTAGTTATATTTTTTATTAAATTTGTCCATAATGACTCAACGCCACCACTACACCAATGATCATTAAATATAACTACATGCTTCATATTATAGCTCCTCAATCATTTTATTTATATTTTCTTTAAATTCATTATATCTAAACAAATTATTGCATCTTTCTTTCGCAGCAATTTCATATTGATGTCTTAAGCTTTCATCATGCTGAAGTTTAATTAATGCATCAGCAAAAGCCTTATCATCCATATTAGGTACTTCAATTCCTGTTTTTTTATTAACACTTACATAGTTAACACCAGAGCCTGGGATTGTAAATGTAACAGAAGCTTTTCCTAAAGCTAAAGCCTCTGCAAGAGCAATACCAAAAGCTTCATTCTTAGTTATTGATGGAAATGCAAAGATATCACATGCATTTAAATACGCTTTTAAATCGACTTGTTCTACTCTTCCTAAGAATGTTATTTTTTTATCATCCTTAGCCGTTTCTATTAGTGATTTTGTAAGAGGTCCCTTACCAGCAATATAAATTCTAAAAGAATCATCTAAATATTTAGATGCATTTACTAAATGAATTATTCCTTTATATTCAACATGACGACCTAAAGCAAAAACAATCGTTTTGTTTTTATTTTCTTCTTTAATTTGATTTGATTTTACTAAAACATCTTCACTGATGTTATCAATATCATCACTAACGCAGCAAGGAATAATAGTTGTCTTATATTTATACTTAGTTAACCACTTTGATCCTTCAACATAATTTGGACTTGTAGAAACAACAATATCAGCTCGTTCTAATAAAGCTTTTGTTTGGGGATTAAAAAGTTTACCTAAAACTTTTTGCTTAACAATATCCAAATGCCAATATAATACAAATTTAAAATTTCTTTTTAAGTATTTTCTTAAAAATGCAGCCACAAAAGGATTAGGATAATGAAAAATTACAACCTCTGGTTTAAATTCATTCATAATTTTTTTTAATTCTTTTTTATATCCAGGAGCAATTGATTGACTAGCAACCTTAGCTATACAGCTAACTCTAGTTACTAAAACTCCATTTACATTTTCAGTTACTGTCCCTTTAGAATCTTTAAAGCAAATTACTCTTTGTTCATGTTTATCTTTAAGGGAATTAACAATATCTTCAGCAACTGTTTCAATTCCTCCAATATGGGGATTATAATAGTTTGGTATATGTAAAATTCTCATGATTAATTCCTCAATTTTATTTTATATTTTGAACAGTATTGATTATACCATAAAAAAAATATAATTGAAAGTATGATTGTACATATTTTCAATTATATTCTTAGTGACATATTTAATTTTATATGTTATTATCTTTTTAGATTTTTAACTTTTAAAGAAAGAATGATATTTCAATGAAAAAAAATTTTTATTTTATGTTTTTTATATTAAGTTTTATTTTAATACTTACTTCATGTAAAAATAACAATTACACGGAAACTGAATATTCATATAAATTAAGTGACAATATTACTGATATTGAGATTAATTGGAGAGTTGGTGATATTGAAATTATATCTGGAGATGAATTTTCAATTGTAGAAACATCACAGGATGAAAAAGCAATCGCACCACTAAATTATTCAATAATCGATAATAAACTAGTACTTAACTATAATAATTCAAATAAAGATTTGAAAATTGTACTTGATAATAAATCAGATTATAATTTAATACATATTGAAACAACAAATTCTATTGTAACAGCTTCACATATTGTTGCTAATCAACTAACAATTAACGGAAAATTTGGTAAAAGCGATATTTCATATTGTACCTTAAAAATATTAGAATCAAATTTCATTTGCTTAAATGGATGGGAGATATCTAAAATACAAAATAATATAATTGAAAATGTAAAAATAATATATAAAAAAATATATTCTATCTCAATCATAAACAATATATGCAAAATTATTAATTTCAAATTTGAGAGTGGAACATTAAATTTGTCAAATAATTGTTTTAATCAATTGAATCTAAATTCTATCTATGGTGCACTTAATATTACTATTACTGCTCATCTAGGATTCACTTATTATTCAAACTCAAAAACATCGATCGATTTTGAAACAATATCATATAATAATAAATATATATATCTAGATGGTTCAAAAAATATATATTGCTATAATTATAAAGGAAATACTAATATATATCGACATAACTAAGAACTCTCTATAAAATAACGAAAATTCACTAGAAAATATTGTCTTACTAATATAACCAAACACTTAATTTTGGTCACAATATACTTATCAAATGTAAGCGTGCAACATAGATCGTTAGCAAAAAAAATAAAGCTATAAACCTTTAAAAAGGCTATGTCAACACTAAAATCCTGATTAAATCATGATTTTGTATATAGTATAACGAAACTGAGCCATTTGAAAGAAAATCCTTAATAGAAAACTGAGCCACTTATGATAAAATCTCCCTACTAATATTAGTAAGGAGATGAAATGAATGATAAATATCATAAACAAGAATGCGGTGATAGTAAACTATCAAAGTGGTGAATCAAAAAGAGAAATAGTTAAAGATTTAGGTATTTCAAGAAATACTGTTGATAAATATGTAAATGAATACATTCAATTACAGCACGAATTATCACAAGCGGTTGATCAAACAGTAATAGCAACAATACAAAACAAGATTTGTAGTGCACCTAAACGAAAACCAGCAAATGTAAAGAAAAAAGCATTTACACCTGAAGTTGAATGAAGATTTTTAGAACTATTAGAAATTGATGAAAAGCGTAGTCAAATACTTGATTCAAATAAGCAAACAATATCAGCTGCAAGTCTTATAAGAAGGCTGAATAGTGAAGGATATAAAGTAAGTGAATCAACAATACTTATTCACTTTAACTTGTTTAAAAATGCTCATCTGGAATGTTTTATTAAGCAATGGTATGATTATGGTAAAAGAGCTGAGTATGATTTTCATCAAATCAAGGGTAAAGTTGCTGGAGAGGTTAAAGTATATCATCATCAAGTAACAATATCCTTATACTGATGGTATTAATAATCAAATTAAAGTAATTAAAAAATTGCCTTTGGATATCAAAATGTCACTCATTTTAGAAATAGAATTATGTACATAATTAATAATGGTGTGACAGCTTATAAACATGTTGATGTTTCTAAAATATATAGAAAGCCACGTGAAAAGAAATAATTTATAATTACTTATATTTTAGTGTTTGTATATGGTAAATTAAAAGTGTAGGAAACTACATTTTTTAGTTGACATTTACACAAATAAAATTAGAGAATTACAAAATCTAATTTTTTTAGATACATGGCAAAATGTAATACTAGTTGGTAATCCAGGTGCAGGTAAAACTCATACAGCAATAGCTTTAGGAATCCGAGCATATATGGCTGGAAAATCAGTTTTATATATCACTGTTCCTAATCTAATAACAGAGTTTAAAGAATCTATGACAATTAATCAATTAACAGCTTATAAGAAAAAATTTATCAATTATGATTTGGTCATTCTTGATGAGCTTGGATATATTTCTTTTGATAAGCAAGGAGGAGAGTTGTTATTTGATTTATTATCAATGAGAAATGATACTAAATCAATAGTAATTACAACAAACTTGTCTTTTAATAAATGAAAAGATATATTTAATAATCCAATTCTTACAGCAGTAATGGTTGATAGACTGACATGTAGGGCTCATGTAATAAATATTAAAGACGATTCTTATAGAATGAGAGAAATAAAAGCGTGGCTTAATAAGTAAACATGGTGACCCAATTTTCTTTTAAGGTTATGGCTCAATTTCGTATTGACAAATGGATCAACTATTTCATTAAAAATAGCGAAATGTTTTTAATAAATATAAATTCTTATTTTGAATTTATATTATGAATTATTTATTTTCTTGCAATGATAGCAATTGCTTGTAATCTTCTGCTGTATAATTTCCAAGTAAAGTACAATAATCTGAAGGTGTAGTAACTTTAATATTTCCCCTATTACCAACAATCAAATTACATTTAATATTATGTTTAAACATTAATCCACAAGAATCTACAATTCCTATATATTCAGGATTATTAATTCTTTCCTTCTCGTGAATTTTTAAAATATCATTCAATAAGAAGCATTGTGGCGCTTGAGCAGTAAATACTTTACCTCTTTCTAACATCGAATCAACTTCTCTACCATTTTCACTTATTAACGGTGTTTCATAACATTCAGAAACAGTAATCGCATTCCCTTTATCTATTACACAATCAATGCATTTATTAATTGTATCCCTAGAAACTAAAGGTCTTACACCATCATGAATTAAAACAATCGCATTATCATTTTCTTTCTTGATTTGATTCAAACCTATATAAATAGTATCTTGACCCGTTTTTCCGCCTGGAAAAACATTTACAACTTTTTGGATATTATACATTTTGATTAATTCATTTAAAATATCAATCCAAGATTCAATACATGCTACATATATTTCATCAATTTTATCATTAATTTCAAATAATTCTAAAGTATGAATTATTATTTCTTTACCATGAACTTTCAAAAATTGTTTTGGGATATCAGCTCCCATTCTTTGGCCAGAGCCACCTGCAAAAACTAAAGCAATATTTTTCATTTTACACCATATAATCGATTAAAATTTATATTAAATTAATGATTCCTTTCTAATGATTTATCAAACAATTATATTTATTATTTAATTTTTTTTACTAAGTAATTTTTCATTGTGAATAATTCTTTTCTAAAAAAAATTAAGCTTGTAATAAAATAAAGAATCAAGAAACAAGAAGAATAAATTATAGCACATACAATCCAACTACTAACAGATGTATCTATAGGTTTTGGGAACCAAAAATAATATATTAAAACACCAATAATTGTAGGAAGAGTAAAATATATAATTTTTTTATAAAAATTCCACTGAGGTCTAGATTCTATTATTTTTGTTGTAAAATAAATTTGATATATGAGCCTGAAAAACATAGCAATAATTGTTCCAATCGCTACTCCTATTAATCCAAAAAAATTTACCAACACTATAGAACAAACAATATTCAGTCCTGCTTCAATAAAAGCTGGTATTGTTAATTTTTTAAATTGGTTAGCACAATATGCTAAATTTAAGTGTGGAAATTTTATCAAATATAATACTTCAGAAACAATAATTAATATTCCAAAAATCGGTTGATAATATTCAGCATCATTTATATTTTTAGTATATAACATAACAAATGGAGTGATTAACAATGCCCCTACTGTAAACAAAAAGAAAACTGAAAAATTTATTATATATTCATATAAATCCATTTTTTGATTTAAATCATCAAAATTTCCTTTTGCATAAGAATGTCCAATTGTAGGAGTGATTGCTGTAGCAATTGAATTTACAATCGCTCTTAATCCTGATGTTACCAAAGCATAAACACTATAAACGGATACAACATTTAAATTTGTGAATATAGTAAGTATAATAGCATCAGTACTAAAATGAATAAAAGCTGCTACATTAATTGCAAAGCCTTCCCATCTACTTTTAATTAAATCATTATCATATTTAGTTTTTTTATCAATATGGTAATTTTTTCTAACATAAATCGTATATATAATTGGTTGTACTAAAAAAGTAATTCCATTAATTAATTTATAAATTAAAACATTCGGGAAAAAATTAACGCAAATTAAAGACATTACAATATTTAAAATATATACTAATATTTGTGAAATTGAGACAATGTATATTTTCTTATCTGCAACAAGTAATGTTTTATATGTTAATGATAGCATATACTGTATTAACAAATTTATTGATAAAATAATTGTCAATAAAAATACAAAATAAAAATCAAAGCCTTCACTTGATACTAAAGGATATACTACGCCTAATATAATTGTATAAATTATAAAAATTATTCCTACAATTCTAAAGAATCTTTTAGTAGTTACTAATATAGCACTTATTTTATTTTGATCGCCAGAAACTAAAGGTGTATATAATACCGCTGTTATAACTCCTGTAATACCTCCCTCTATTAATGTAATATAACTTAAAAATTGATTTAAAGAAGTTATAAGTCCATTTACATTTGACCCAAAATACTGAATTATTAGTCGTGAATTTAAAAAACCGTATACTAGTGCAATTAATTGTAATAATAAACTTGTAATAATATTTAATAAAGTCGTTTTATTCTTTATTTTCATATTCATTTCTCCACATAACTTTATAAAAATGATGTGTTACTTGCTTATCCAAAGGGGGTAACTTCATATAATCTCCAAACACCTTTGTTAAAATTTCATCATAATTTGCAGTTACCATAACTTCAATATTTTCAAATTTATGAAAAATATAATTTTCAAAATCTGTTTTGTTTTGAATTTCTTTTTCATTTGAATATATTGGCCAATTCGATATCATTCTATCACATTTTTTTAAATTATACTTTTTGCAATATTTATCATATTTAACATACAATTTTTCTTGAGATATAAATAAAAGTAATACTTTCAAAAAATATATTCCTAACTTTTTTATTCCTTTTGCAGTATTCTTTTTTTTCATATTATGAAAAATTAATTTTAAATAAATTTTTTTCTTAGAAATATAAAATTTAGATAAAAATTTATTGTTTGGAATATTATCATAAACAAAAATATCTTGAAAAACTCCTAATTTTTCACTAGAACAAATATTATCTTCAATCATTTTAGTACGCTTGTCTACGAGTTTACAAAAAGGATACAAATAATCTTTAGGTTGGTTGGGAAGTAAAAATTCATATTTATCATTGTCGTTATGTTGTTTGATATATAAAAGCAACTTATCGTAGTCTTCTCTTCTCATTACAATATCAACATCATCATCCCATGGCACAAATCCATTATGCCTAAATGTTCCGATTAGACCACCCCCAATCAACGAATATTTAATATTATTAGAAATACAAATATTATTAAAATATTCTAACATTTCAATTTCTATTTCGTGCATCGTTTTCAAATCAATTTCCATATATTTCTATCCTTTCCAATAAATTGCATAAATAGTATAGCACTCTAGGAATTTAAAGTGCAATCATTTTTCATTATAAAATTTTTACTAAAAATATATCCCATTAATACTGCAAAACATACAGAAAATGAACTATTAAATGATGTTTCTGCAATACTTGATATACATAAATAAACAAATAATAAAACAAAAGAACATTTTGAATAATTTAGTTTCTTTATTAAAAATTAAAAAATTAAGCAAATAAATAAAATAGCAAAGTAATCCAATAAATTCTGATTGACCAAGTATCATAGACCAAAAATTATCAGCTATATAATTGTAATTTGTTTTAGTCATTCCCAAAACAGTATCTATTCTATACAAACTATATAATTTTGAATAATAGACACCAGAAAAATAACATCCATAACTTCCAAAAAAATTATTTCTAGCATTTACAAAAGAATATTTTAATAATGCACCGCGAGCCGTACTGTCACTAAGAATTATATAATCTTTAATTATGAATATAAATCAGTAGCAGTATGAAAATGAATTATATCAAATTGATTAATATTACTAATAATATTTGCTACTTGTATTATTTGTCTTATTTTTTTATTTTCTCTTATTGCTTTAACAATCTCAACAAAAATACTAGGAAAATATTTTTTATACTTTCTTCCTTTTGGTTCCAAATAATTATCTAAAAAACAATATTCAAAATCATCATTTTCAATTAATGTCATATTATGCACGTATCCATTAGGCCAACCAGTAGGTTTAACTTGATTTCTATGAACAAATTCTAAAACTTTCACGTATATTACCTTGTTTCTTTTTACAGCATTAATTATTTAATGCTAGTGCTCCTAACGACATAAAATAAACACAACCTACTAATCCACCAACATTAAATCCAAGCCCCATTGCTAATAAAAACAAAATCAAAAATATTGCGTTTTTATTTTTGCACAATATGCATTTTTTTAATCCATATAAAACAACAAATATAAACACAAAAAAACCTAAAAAGCCAAATTGGGCAATTATCATTGGATAATATGTATCAAATAAAAAATTAGGTGATGTATATAAGCTATCTATAGATAATCCCCAAACATTATTAAAGCCATATAAAAAATACAATTTAGAGTAATTAGTCGCAGAAACAACACCACCATAGGTGCCAAAACCAGAGCCTAGAGGAAAGAAACTAATTGCAGTTTTAAAAGAATAATAAAACATCTTATAACGAGGAGCATTATCATTTGTTAAATAACTTGAAATTTCATTCATGGAAACAGAAAGAACTAACAATGTAAATAAAATAATCATGTATTTTTTAAATTTAAATCTTGTTAAAAAAAAGTATAAAATAAAAAATAATACTACTCCTAACAATCCTAATCCTGAGTCAGTTAAAAAAATAATAAATGTTGCTATCAAAAAAAATAATTTTTTCATCTTAGAATATTCATAAGTAAAAATCCAAACTAAAGACAACATAGTAATAGTAGCTATATCTCCAGGAAAACAGCTTAAAATACTAAATCTCCAATTTGAGTAATCAGTAATATTCTTAAAAAAATAGACTAATGCTAGAACAAAAAACAAAATTAAAAGTATTTGTGATAAAATCGACATATAATATGATATTTTTCTCATTTCAACACTAGAAATAAAAAATATACCAAAAGAAAAAAATAAATACGGTTTTATAAAAAGAAAAATATCCATAAAAATATTCTTTAAATCAGGTGCATATGTCTTATATATGACATTACCTATTAAGCCTAAAATAATCAAAAATATAAGCATACTGACAAATAATACACACATTTTGCTTTGCTTTCTATTAATCAACATGACTATAAAATAGAATAAAGCAACAATAGCTACAAGCTCATCAAGAAAAGAAAACACAGAAAAAATATATGATAAAATCAAACAAAAATATAGCAAAACAAATAGATAAACTTTTGTATTATTTTTAAAACAAACCATACATTTATCTCCTTTTTAATCAAATTATTTCTTTATAATCTTTTTCATATTTTAATGCTTTATTTTCCCAAGAAAAATCCATACTTTTATTTAAGCAGAGTTCTCTTGTTTTATTTAAAATATTGCTATAACAAAAATGTTCAATTGCAGAAGTCAGCCTATCAACGATTTCATCGTATGAGCCAGTTAAATCAAATAATATTCCTGTTGAATCATCAATAATTGTGCTTGCACCATATGCTTTACCAGAAATAACAGGTAAGCCATTTGACAAAGCCTCCAATATAACAGTACCACCAGTTTCCCTAAGGCTGGGCATAATAAGTACATCACTTTTTCTATAATAATCCTTTATATCCAAATAAGGAACAGAACCACAAAGTTCAACAAATCGTGATAAGCCTTTATTAGATAATTGTTTTTTTATCCTCTCATATTCGGGTCCATCTCCTACAATTTTAAATTCACAACAATCCTTGCATGTAATTCGTTGAATAGCATCAATCAATAATAAATGACCTTTTCTATAATTTAATCGTCCACATATTAAAAAACAACATTTATTGTTCATATATTTAGGAAATGTAAAACCAATATCATTTTTTCTTACACCAATATCATTATAAATCTCAGTTCTTTTAAATTTTAAACTATTCATGCTTTTCTTAGTCTCATTATTTGCAAAATATACATAATCAATTTTTTTATTAATACCAGAAACTTTATATACGAATATCTTCCAAACGTTTAAAAATTTACGAACTAATTCTATACTTCTTTGCTTAAATGTCAAAGAACATCGCAGTCCTGTGGGAATATATTCTCCACCTCCCAATGGACCTACAACAAATTTGGCATTAGAAATCGTATAGTATTTTCCAATTGCTCTTAATTCGATAGGCGTAATTTGATGTATTATATTAAACCGAATGCTTTTATTTAATTTTTTTGCAAGCATTAACGCTTCTCTATTCCATATATTTAACCTTCCAGAATAAAAACACCCTTTGAAAATTTTTTTGTATATTTTTCGAATATCAACATAAAAAAACTTAACATTTAATTTATTAGTTGATAGGAATTGTTCTATACTTTTTCTACTTTCTTCTTTGGTTATAACATAAACATTATTATTTTTAGACATTTCTATTGGTATATTGAACCCAATAGCTTCTTCAGATCCTCCATATGGAGAACAAGAATATGCTATATATAAAATATTCATATATTTTTAAGCTCCTTATATTTCAAATTAAGACTATTCACTAACAATTTTAAATATTTCTTAAAATTGATATTTGAATTTTTTTATCCCTTTTAATATCGCCTGCTCCATCTAGATTCATTTTTTTGAATTAACATGTTTTATATTTGGAAGTGTATTTCTTAGTAGCACCAAAATCCATAGTCAATCCATCTAATTTTAGTTATCTTCACTATAATATAACATATCGACGATAATATTAACACAATTTTTTATTTTCAAACTAAATGATAATACCATCTTCCAAATTCTACACATTATTAAATAAAGATTTTTTATAGATACTCTTATTAGTTTATTTTTTTTCTGTCTCAACATATCCTTGGCTCTTTACATCTTCATTAACAATATCTTCACCTGATTTTGTTTTTAATTGATTTTTAGATGCTTCTGATAAGCCGTTATTAATTACTGAATTCAAATCACAAGTAGATAACTTATCTAATTGTTCTTTTGTTACTTTACCATCTTTGAAATCTCTAACAATTTTTTGTTCATACATTGAATATTTCTTTTTCTTAAAGAATCTAAAGAACTTATGTCTAATTACCCACCAAGAAACTTTAAAGATATGTTTTCTAATAGCAGGTGAAGCTGAGCCAATCATCCAGCAATTTCTATCACAATGACGCACTTTATTTCTAACGTTATCTGCTTGTGAAGAATTCCACAACTCTTCCCATGAAGAAGCGGTATTTAAATTACCCATCACTTCTTTATCTTTTGTGCCATTGCATGGCATTACATCTCCATATGGATCAATGAAGAAAGTATCAAAGGCCATATTGCATGGCAATAATCTCTTTTGACAAAAAATATAATTTATTAATCCATGATTAAAATATGCTCTAAACCATTTTTTAGGAGAGTTTGACTTTAATAATTCATTAATCAAATCTTCAAATTGTTGAGCAACCATCATCCTATCCTTAATAATATTTTTTGCTTCAACAAAATAGAAAGAATTATGAAGAGATGCTGTTGCAAATTCCATACCCAATTCGTTTGAAATATTATATAAAGGGACTAAGTCCTTTGCATTTTTATCTTGAACAGTCATACCAAAACCAACATCTGGATGTTTCAATTCAACAAGTTTTTTTAAAGTTGTATATCCTCTATTAAAACCATCTGGTAAGCCTCTAATTTCATTATTTGTTTGTTCTAGTCCTTCAATTGAAATACGTATTCCGATATTAGGAAACTCTTCACATAATTTTATAATTCTATCCGTAAAAAAACCATTCGTTGAAATTACAATACGATCTGACTTCTTATATAATTCTCTTACAATATCTGGAAGATCTTGTCTAATAAATGGTTCTCCACCAGTAATATTTGTAAAATACATCTTAGGAAGTTTCTTAATTGTTTCAATAGAAATTTCTTCCTCTGGTAAAGATGGAGCTTTATATCGATTACACATTGTGCACCTTGCATTACATCTATAAGTGACAATTACTGTACCATTTAATTTTTTTTCAGCCATAAAAATACCTCCATTTTACGTGTTAATAATTTTTTTTAATTCCTTAAGTTTAAGATTTGAATCAGATATAATAAATTCCGATTCTTTTTCGTTTTTGGGAATAAATACAATCCTAGAATTTTTTGAATATTTTGATGTAATCAATTCTTTACTTGTAACAAACAAAATTTTTTTAAACGGAAGTGCATCAAATCTATCCAATAAACTTTCATCAATTTCTTGTGAGAAATATGTCATTTTAACAATTATATTATCTTTTATAATTCTCTTTTTTCTTCTATTCCACTTATTAATAGCATCATTCACATCTCTATAATGTCTAAATTTGATTCTAATATCTCCAAGTAAACAATCATAAAATCCCCATTCATCATTAACTTGTTTTTGCTCATCATATACTGGTTCTAAATCCAAGTTTAAATAATATTCATAATCTTCTAAAAATTTAATAAAATCAAAATTATCCATTGCTAAACCAATAGTTGGTGATAAATATTGTAATGAAAACTTATCGTATAATCTCCCTCCCCAACAATTATCAGCAAACAATGTAAACTTCTTTTTCAATCCAATTCTACGAAATGGTGCAATAATTTTTCGCATAGTTCTAGGATCTATTTTTAAAATACTCCTTATTTTTGATTTGATACTCATTTCGAAACCTCTTTTAAAAGATTTTCAACATACTTTCTTGCATCGAATAAAGTCTTAGCTTTATTGATTGAATAATCTTCAAACTGAGAATATTCATTCTCATTCAAATCATAAATTAAATTTAGCTTATTAGCCAAGTCGTCAACATCCCCAGCATTAAACATAAAACCATTTTTTTTAATCTCAACAAGTTCTGGTAGTCCACCTAGATTTGAAACAATAAGCGGTTTCCCATGAGCCATTGCTTCCATAGCTGAATATGGCCCATTTTCATACCATTCAGAAGGTAAAACAACTACCTTGGCTTGACTAATATAATTTTCAAGTTCATTACCACTTTTAAAGCCAAGCATTTCAACTTGATTTTCAATATTTTCTTTTTTAATATATATCTTTAACTCTTCTTCAATAGGACCAGTTCCAAGTATAATTAAATGTTTCTTATTTTTCCTTACAGCTTTAATCAAAGTTAATACGCCTTTTTCTTTAGCTAATCTTCCAAAATAAAGAACATAATCTTTTATTGAATCACTTTTTTTAAAAGACTGATTTTCGCTCAACGGATTAGCTAAATAAATAATTGGAGATTTAGTAAATTTACTTTGCTGAAGTTTCTGTTGATAAAATTTAGATGGAGCAATATATAAATCCACCTTATCATACCATCCATTTTTTTTGATTTGCTTTGCCTCATAAGTTGAAAGATAACTCATAAGTTTAGAGCCATGAATACATTTATTTTTAAAGCAATTAGAGAAATCTCCATGTACGCATTTTTCACAAATATTACCATTACCATCTAACATTGTGTAAGATGGACATATTGTTATTAAATCATGCATTATCCAAACAATTTTAGTTTTGGGCAATACTTCCTTTATTGCATCAATAATAGAACACGTAATTTGTTTATGCACTAGATTTAATATTACTAAATCTGGTTTTTCTTCTTTACACAAAGCCTTCATTTTTTTATAAGCCTCTTTAGAATAAGCAATATGTAAAACCATATTTAATTTTGATTTTAGCCCACCATTCATATTTGAATTAGAAACGAAATATTTTTCTTGATCACACTGGTAATTTTTTTCATCCTGCATTGCAAAATAAATAACATCATGACCCAATGATTTAAGCGTTTCAGCTAAAGTAAAATAGTACGTTTCTGAACCGCCTTTTTTATAATGAAATTTATTAACTAATAAAATTTTCATATTACACTACCTCTCATATAAGTCAAGTGTTCTATTAACTACATCATCCCATGAATAAACTTGCATAAATTTTTGATGTGTATTTACATTTAAGTTTAATATTTCAATAAGCTTATTTGCTAAATCATTTACATTGCTTTTTTCAAAAGTATAGCAATCCTTTGTTATCACCTCGGTATTTTCAGGTATATTCGATACTAAGCATTGATTCCCATATGATAAAGCTTCCAATAAAGACATTGGCATACCCTCAATATCAGATGGTAAAACATATAAGTATGCGTTACTATACAGCTCTTGTAAAGCTTGTCCACAAACAAAATCAGTCATTATAATTGATGAATCATTATTAATCAATTGCTTTATTTGATTGAAATAATCTTGCGAATGACTTGATCCACCTGCAATAACTAGTTTTTTTTCAGTTTTTATTTTCTTCTTAACTTCTTTCCATGCATTTATTAAGTAATGTACACCTTTTTCTGGAACAATTCTTGCAAGAAATAAAATATAATTGTCCTTTTCTAGACTCCATTTTTCTTTTATTATTTCAGGTGTATGAATTATAGCGGGAGAAACCCCATTAGGGATGAATATTGTATCTCTTCCATATTTTTCTTTAAAATAATTTTGATTATTTTTTGATAATACAATAATTTTATCCGCATATTTGACAGCTTGTCTCTCACCACGTAAAAGAATCTTAGTAGCTAATCCACCCCATTTGCCTCTTTGCCAATCAAGACCATGAATTGTAACCACAACTTTTGGCATTTTCCTTCTTCTTTTTGAGTGTAATTTACCAAATTTATTTAAAAAATTGCAAGGCCCTTCTGCATGAAAATGAACTACATCAAACTTTCCTTTTTTTGCTAGTTTAATTACTTTCTTTGTCGCAAAATATGAATATACAATCGCATCTAACGATTTTTTATTAATTGTATAAATATCTTCCAATTTAATACCTTTATAATTAGAATTTAATTTGTATTGTTTTCTTTTACGATTATATAATGTAACCTCATTTCCCTTTTCAACCATGCGAGTTGCAAGATTTTCAACAACAATTTCAACTCCACCCTCACGAGATGGAACATATTTATGTCCGATCATACATATCTTCATGCTATTCACCAGAATGATCAAACAAAACCATCCATGCACCTTTCACAATAATTTTAAAATCAAGCCATAAGCTTCTCTTTTTAGCATACTCAATATCAAGATTAACCCAATCGTCAAAAGAAATTTCATTTCTATTCTTTTGAATTTGCCATAGGCACAAAAGTCCACCCTTTATATCTAAACGGTGTTTTTGATATTCAGTATACTTATCAACTTCACTAAGTATTGGTGAACGAGGTCCTACAATACTCATTTTACCAATAAAAATATCCCAAAGTTGAGGTAGTTCATCTAAAGAAGTTTTTCTTAAGAATTTGCCAAATTTAGTAATTCTAGGATCTTCCTTTAACTTAAATGCTGGCTCATCTGCTTCATTTATTCCATAAGCTAATAATTGGGCTTTCATTGCCTCAGCACCAGGACACATCGATCTAATCTTATGGAATTTAAAGTTTTTACCATTCTTACCAACTCTTAAACTTGTATATAACGCTCCACGTATTGTTTTATCCTTTATACCAGTAGGATTTTTTTTACATGTACAATTGTACCTTTTTCCGTTTTTAGAAAGATATTTTCCTTTTTCATCTTCTGTAATAATTAATTTGTAAGATTTACCGCCTAGATCTTCTAACCATTTAATTATCATTAGAATGATAATTACCCATCCAATTAATATCAATCCTATTCCTGATAGGGTAATATCAAAAAATCTTTTAAAAAATAAGTAGATGATGTTATTATTAACTTTAATCACTTCGTTTGGATTCAAACTACTATCACCCATAAAATCACCATAACTCAATAAATTTATCCCTAATCATTTAAAAAGACCGGTATATGATTAAATAATTTATCATAATACTTTCTACATTTTAAATGATACTTTATAAACCGTTTAGCCCCTTTAAAACTTACTAAACGATTTTTCGAATCGTGACAGTCAGAACAGACAAAATCACACATTCCCTTTTTTAACAAATACTTACACTTTTTCGAGGTAAAAAGACCTCTTATACTTGATGAATTGATAGAAATTAATCCACCATACTCTCTTATTATAACATAATCTTCAACTTTTAGATATTCATATCTTTCAATATGAGCAATTATAGGTATATAACCTGATGTAATAATTTCATATACAATGCTTGGAATATCAAATTCTAAGCTTGTTGGAAATTCCAACAAGAAATAATTTGAATTATTCATTGTAATAATTTTATTATCATGCAAATCATTAATTATGTTATCATAATATAACACTTCGGCTCCAAGATATAAATCAACTTGTAAGCTTGATACTTTCTCTTTTAACTTAAAAAATACATTAATTATCTCTTCTTTGTTAAAAAAATCATAACGCTGATGCGGCGTACATACTATCTTAGTAACCCCATTTTTAATTTCCATTTTAATTAATTCAATTGATTCTTCAACTGAAGATGAACCATCATCAACTAAAGGAATTATATGGGTATGAATATCACACATTGTCATTATTATCACTATAATAATAATTATAACTATTCTTACTAAGAGGAATAAATGTAACATTTACACCTAAAATATTAGCTCCTGCTTTTTTAAGTAATGAATAATAATCATAAACCATATTTCTTTTATATTTATTAATCCTTACATTATAAATGACTCCATCAGTCATTTTAGCAATAGCTTGCGCATCAGATGCGGCTAGAAGAGGTGGTGTGTCAATTAAAATATAATCATAGTTTAATTTAGCTTCTTGAAGTAAATCCTTCATACCTTCAGATTCAATTACAACACCTGGATTTAGTAATGTTTGTCCTACAGTCATTACATCAACATTAATTTTAGTATGTTTAATAATTTCTTTGTAGGAATTATTACCATCAAGGTAATCAGTAATTCCACCCTTGATACTAAGTCCAAATAACTTATATACCTCAGGTCTTCTAAAGTCCATGTCTATGATTAAGACTTTCTTTTTATTCATTGCCATGACACAACCTAAATTGGCAACGGTAGTTGTTTTGAGCTCATCTTCTCCTGTTGATGTAACCATAATCGTTTTAGCATAAGAACTAAAGCTTAGATACTTTAGATTAGAAAATAATCGATTGTATGCCATTATCCTTGAAGTTCTTTCACTTAAATTTACAAGTGATTTGGTATCACTTAATTTATTTAAGTCATAAAGTGTACCAATGATATCACAAGAAAGTGATATCTTAACTTCATCTTTAGTTTTAAAGCGATTAGACATAAACTCCTTAATAAATGCACATCCAATTCCTAATGCTATTCCTAAAGCTATGAAAGCTGATAAATAAAGAAGCTTATTCGGAGAATCGTAAATACCAAGACTCGCTTCTGTCATAACCGAAACTGAGTCAAGTAAAAGTTTTTGTAAGCTTTTATCAGTATTACATACATTTATTAAGCTTGTAGTAATCTCATTAGCATAAACCTGAGTTTTTAATGGATCAGTACCATTAACACTAATGGTTACTAAAAATGAGCTTGACTGATAAGATACATTTAAGTTCTTTTTTAAAGCTAATGCAAATTCAGTCTCTTTTCCTGATACTGCATATTTTTTCGCAACAGGAAGAATAACACTATCTTGAGAGGTTAGTTCTACAACGGTTTGAATCAATTTAAAAGAATTATTAATATCATCAGCCTTAGTAGAATCGCCACTTTCTGATACTGTAACAACAACTGTTGTTGAGGATTTATAATTTTCTTTAACAATAAAGAAAGTATAAATAAACCCTATAGTAGCAATTACTACAGTGATAATAGCTACCATTAATATATTTTTCTTTACTGCAGTTAATAAATCACCTAGTGTGACTGAACGTTCATTTTCTTCGTTCATTAATAAAATTGTTTCTCCAATCCTTATTTTATACTATCTTAACTGCTAAAGAGTATATAAAATACTCGTAATATAAGCCTAAAGCTTATGTTAGTATTTTATACTTATGATGTTATTTTGTCAATTAAAGCAAGGATATTTTAGACTTAATTTAGAAAAAAACTTGAAAATTTTATTATCATTTCCAAGTTTTAATTTAAGTATGTAATTAATGTTTTACATTTTGACAATTAATTGAAAAAAATGTAAAAATGTGCATTTAAAGAAGAACTACTATAGCAAACACAATTTTGTCTTAGACATAAAACATTATATTAATATATTTACTATTTAACTAATTCTAACATCACTCATCGTCTCGATTACTTTAGAATGGCCATGTATTATTTTTATCATGTGTGTACGACAGAATATCGTTTTTAAGTCAATTTTCGAGAATGTATCGGACGATAGGTACTTTTTATTCCTTTTTCTGCGTTTCCTGTACTTTCTTTTCTACCTCTTGTCTAAATTCTTCCAACGCGCTGACCTTTATGTAGTAGCCCAAATTTATCATCACATCCGTTTTTATATTCACTTTAGTACTCGTAGGAATTTCCTTTATTACTATTTTCCCATCGGCAGAATAGACTGGGCCCGCAAATAAATATCCGAGTAAAACCAACCTATTACCTACATATGGCACTTTATTTTTTGGCTTGTACAATCCTTCATTCAATATATAGATTGGAGAGCCCGAAGATCCAGGGAAACATGCCATATCAATTACACCTATCCCCTTTTCATTAAAATCGATGCTAGGATGGCATGCCGTGTAACCTCTTCGAAAAATCGGCAAATTATTAACTTTGTCATAGAGTCCTATAGGGTAGCCAACCATAGTTAATTCTTCCACAGCGGTAAGTTCTTCCAATTGTGATTGAGAATAAATAAATGACTCATCGACTCCAATATAATAAGGGTTAATATGCTGTCGGGCTCTCATCATTTCAAACAACGGAGTCGCATAGCAAAAGCAAAAATCATACTTACTATGAAAGTACCATTTGGTTATATACTGAACCTTTACGTTTTTTTGAGGTTCTGAATATTCCAATGTTTTAGAGCCATCAATATTTTCTTTTT
>ULTH01058930.1_pt1 | contig 47777 bp, 43 predicted proteins | sample 1957421 | NCBI WGS metagenome assembly ULTH01 (sample SAMEA4835729, study PRJEB28245) | human gut metagenome | biome: gut microbiome; material: fecal sample | place: Denmark | collected 2008 | reverse complement strand
GTTCTTTTTATTTAGTGTGAACTTTAAAGGTATTATAATCTAACGACTTTCTTTTTTTATATTTTCATATTGTTTGATCATTTCAGAATCATAAACTCTCTCTCCATTTTTGTGGTAGAAAAAGGAATTTGTAAATTTTCTGGCATTAGTAATTGCTAAATCTTCTTTTTGTTTTTGAGTGAGCCCATCTTGTGCCATTGCCCAACTGTAAATCTCATCTATTTCTTGTTTAACATTGTTTGCAAAAGTGACTTTGTCAGGGAATTTATCTAGTAAATATTGTTGTAATTGTGCTTGGAACTCTGGCATATTCTTTTGTACTCTTTCTGTTCCTAAGTTGAACAAATAAGTACCTGAAAAAAGTTCTAAAATTGTTTTATAATCTTTTTCTGGTGTATAGGGACTATAAGATATTTTTCCTTGCTGTTTTAAACCTTCAAAATATTTTTTTACATCGATTGCTACAATATTGGATGGAGCAATACTTTTTCCCTCTTCTTTTGATATGAATTCACTATGGTGATAGATTTCTCCCTGTGGTCTCATAAATTGTTTGCCATCAACAACATATAGATATACATACTTTTGATTTAAAACTTCTTGGAAAGAACCTTTTTGTTTCTCATTAATATTGATATGAAATTGATAATTTTGTTCTTGATCAAAACCATCGTAAATGTGACAAGATATTTTTGCAGAGTCACGAAAGAGAGCAAAATGAATTGCACGAAGAGGATTGTCTGTCGCATAAACATAATTTCCTTTTTGTGTACTTTCATTTGGTTTAATATCTAAAAAAGCTTTTGTACTTCCGTGAAAAAGATATTTTGGAACATGGTTTGTAATTTCTGGATATTGATTCAATAATTGTGGTTGATTTGTCTTAATCATTTCATTTACTAATTGAATATATTTACTTTGCTCTTCTGCATATTCTTGTAAATACTGTTTTAAATGATCGTTCATAGTGTCTCACCATCTATATTATATCACAATTTATTCTGTTTTTATGGTAGGTATCAGATTATCTAGTTCTTCTGCATCTTCAAATGGCTCAGAGCCTTTTAAATAATAAAGCATTTTTTTCTTTTTGGTACTTTCGTTTGCTGGTTTACCACTAATAGGATCTACTAAAACACCAACTACATTATTTGGTATTTCATACCATCCATCTCCTTTTAAATCTTTTAAAGAAGCTTCCATCGTATCAACCCACATATTTTTAATTAAATTTCCATCTTTGACATCACTTTCTCGGTTATCATCATAACCAGCCCATATTCCCATTAATAATTCTTGATTATAACCAAATATTAAATGATCAGTATTAGTTGTTCCTGTTTTAATGGCATATTTTTTTGTGATTTTAGGAGCAATATTAATACAAGTAGGGTAGTTATAATCGATGAATTCACTGGCATAAGAATTAGTCAGCATTTCATTTAAAATAAATACAATACTACGATTTAATACATTTTCAGTTTCTGGTTTATAAGAATATAATACATTGCCATCTTTATCAGTTACTTTTCTTATAAAATATGGTTTTAATTTATCTCCACCACTAGCAAGTGTATTATAGCCTTCCATCATATCAAGTAAATTAATTTCAATCGTACCTAGAGCAAGTGACGGAATTGGTTTTAATGTTTGTTGGATGCCAACTCTTTTCGCAATATTGACTAAACTATCTTCTCCTAAAAATAGATGTGTTTTGACAGCATAAATATTATCGGAATAAGCAAGAGCAGCAGCCATACTAATTTGTTTATTCGGATAGTTTTTATTATAGTTTTCAGGACTGTATGTGGAATGACTTTGAAATGTAAACGTTGTTTTCTCACTTTTAAAAGTAGTAGATGGAGTAAATCCATTTTCTAATGCTTCGTAATAGAGAAATGGTTTAATACTAGAACCAACTTGTCTTTTCGCACTTGTTGCTCGATTATATTGACTTTTTTTATAGTCTCTACCTCCTGTAGTAGCAAGAATTTTACCTGTTTTTGGTTCCATGACTACACTGGCAACTTCTAGATCAGGATTTTCTTTTAAGTCTTCATTCATACTCGTTTCCATATTTTTTTGAATGGTAGGATCTAGATTTGTATATATTTTTAATCCCCCAGTTTTTAAAAAAGAAGTAGGGATTGTTTTAATCGATTTTAATTCTTGAATCACAGCATCTTGATAATACATTAAAGTAGATAAGTTATGATCATTTTCACCACCGACATAAGTCAGTTCTGTTTGAAATGCTTTATTCTTTTCCTCTTCAGTAATATATCCATTTTTAACCATTAGCGTAAGGATCATTTTTTGTCTTTCTTTGGCTGCTAGTTCATTAGAAATAGGGGAGTAATGAGTTGGATCTTTCGGAATACCTGCTAGAATAGAAGCTTCTGCTAATGTTAAATCTTTTGCTTTTTTATTAAAGTAATATTTGCTGGCATTTTCAATCCCAAAGACCCCACCATAGTTAATCGTATTTAAATATCCTTCTAGTATTTTATCTTTACTATAATGCACTTCTAACCTGATTGTTAGCCATGCTTCATCAATTTTACGACTCCATGTCTTATCAAAATCTAAAAATAAGTTTTTCGCATATTGTTGGGTAATCGTAGAAGCACCTTGTTTTGTCTGTCCACTTGTAAAGTTAATGTATAATGCTTTTAAAATACGTAGGAAATCAAAACCTTGATGCTGATAAAAATGCTTATCTTCAATCGATAGGGTTGCATCTATGACATAGGGTGATATCTCATCTAATGATACCCATTCTTTTTGATTCCCAGCAGTAAACAATTCATTTTTTTTATCATATAAATAAAAACTATTCGCACTGTTAATTGGTAATTTTGGCATTAATCTTGCCACTGCATAAATGCCAATATAAACAAGAATCATACCAATGAGAATGATTCCTAATATTTTTCCAACTTTTTTCCATTTTTTCATTGCCATGCTCCTTATTCTTTTTCCTATTTTTTAGTATTACAGAAAATAGAAAAAATATAAGTGCTTTTTTTATATAGTTATGTTATAATGTCTACGTTTAAAGGTGTGTGGTTTTTTGGCGAAAATAAAGTTAGAAGCAAAAGTCATGAATCAAAGTGAAAAAAATACTTTTTCTTATCAAGGTGATGGCTTGTTATTAAAAAATAAAATCGTCTATTATGAGAATGATATATGTGTCACACTTATGAAACAAGAGAATATAGTAAAATTGGTTAGAAAACATAAAGATTATGAGTTAGAAATGACGTTTCAAAAAGGTTATAAAACAGAAGTTATTTATAATTCATTGAAAGAATCTTTGAAAACTTATTTACAAGTAGAAACAAACGTGTTAGAATGGGAAAACGACAGGGTTAGAATCGATTATAGATTATATCCAAGCGATGAATTATTTTCATACCAATTGAAATTTGAGGTGATAGAATGATTACAGAAAAATTAGGAGAGTTATTAACAAATGTTGCGAAAACATGTGGCTATGATGATACATTTACTGTCATTTTATCGAATCGTCCAGAGTTATGTGATTATCAAAGCGATACTGCTTTTCAATTAGCAAAGAAATATCACAAAGCTCCGATGATGATTGGGACAGAAATTGTAGATGCTTTAAAAAAGATTGACAATTTTGAATCTTATTTTAAAGAAGTATCATTTGCAGCACCTGGTTTTATTAATATGTCTTTGAGTGATACATTTATTAAAGAAAAATTAGTAGATATGATGAATCATGAGAAGTTTCATTTAAAACAACCAGAACAAGTAAAAACATTTGTGCTTGATTATGGTGGACCAAATGTGGCAAAACCGCTTCACGTAGGACATATGCGTACTGCGATTGTAGGAGAGAGTATTAAACGTATTATTAATTACGTAGGTCATAAAACGATTAGTGATGTTCATTTAGGAGATTATGGATTACAAATTGGGCAAGTAATTTATGGTGTTTTAAAGGATAAAAAAGATATCAATGATATTACGTTAGAATATTTAGAAGATATTTATCCAAAGATGAGTGCTCTTTGTAAAGAAGATGATGAGATTAAAGAAAAGTGTGCAGCGATTACGAAGAGCTTACAAGATGGAGATCCTACTTATCGTGAATTATGGAAAGTGATTTTAGAGATTAGTGGAAATGATATTAAACGTTTATATCATTATTTGGATGTTTCTTTTGACCTATGGCAAGGAGAAAGTGATGCTTATAAGTATATTGCTCCAACAGAAGAAATTCTTCATGAGAAGGGCCTTATTGAGGACAGTGAAGGTGCGAAAGTAGTAGAAGTAAAGAGTGAAGAAGATACGAAAGAAGTACCACCACTGATTTGGCAAAAGAGTAATGGTGCCTATCTTTATGGAACAACTGATCTCGCAACTATCTATGAACGTGAACATAGATTTCATCCAGATTACATTTGTTATGTAGTAGATAATCGTCAAAATCTTCATTTTGAACAAGTATTCCGTGTTGCGAAAAAAGCAGGAATAACAGATGCGAACTTAGAATTCTTAGGTTATGGAACCGTGAATGGAGAAGATGGAAAACCATATAAAACAAGAAGTGGAAATACGCCAAAATTAGATGGTTTATTTGAACAGACAAAAGAGATATTCTTATCAAAAAAAGAAGAAAATAAAGAAAAAGATGAAGAAGATATCCGTAAAATTGTAAATGCAATATTAAAATTTGCGGATTTACAAAACAGTCGTGAAAGAGATTATATTTTCGATATTCATAAATTTTCTAATACAGTAGGGAAAACAGGACCATATATTTTATATACTTATTTAAGAATTGATAAAATATTAAAACAAGTAGAGGTTCCAACTAGTTTATCTTCTCAAATTTATAATGAAACAGATCGTAATTTACGTTTAAAATTATTAGAATTGGATAAAGTAATCTTAGCAGCTTTTGAAGATAGAAAGCCAAATTATATTGCTGATTATATTTATCAATTATCTGATTTAGCCAATTCATTCTATCAAAATAATCATCTTGCAAATTTGGAAGATCAAACAAAGAAAAATGATTGGTTATATGTATTGACACTGACGAATAAAGTGTTAAAAGAAATGTTATTTCTAATTGGAATAGAAATACCAACTTTTATGTAAATCGTATATGGAGGGAATTATGAAATTAAAAAACATGTCAAAAGAAGAGTTAGAATTAATGTCTTATACAGATTTAACAGAAATGTTAATAAAAGAAAATAAAAAACCAATGAATACTCCTACTGTATTCCATAAAATTTGTGATTTATTAGGATATAGTGAAGATGAATATGCTTCAAAGATAGGAGATTATTATACATCTCTAACCATAGATAAACGTTTTGTATTATTAGATAATAATGAATGGGATTTAAGAGATCATCACAGTATTAATCTTTCTTTAGAAGAAGATGATGAGGAAGATGAAGAAATGATGGAAGAAGAGGTTGAAGAACCTGAGGAAGAAGAAGAAAATATCGATGAAGTTAATACAGATGAAGAGTTAGAAGTAGATGACGATGATGACATCGATGAATTAAATATTATTTCTGATGAAGATGATGAAATGGAATAGCCAACTTTTTGGCTATTTTTTTGGTGGAAAGGTGAAAAACGTTGATTTTATAAGGAATTTATACGAAAAATGTTGCAATTATGTCAAAATAATGATATTCTTAAAATGTAAGCAAGATAGCTTAACATAATAGGAGGTAGAACATAATGACAAAAGCAAATTTAATCGATTACATTGCAGAAGAAACAGGATTAACAAAAGCTGATGCTACTCGTGCTTTAGATGCAATGATGAGCGGAATTGTGAAAGGATTAAAAGAAGAAGGAAAAGTAACTTTAACTGGATTCTGTACTTTTAACGCAGTTCACAAAGATGCTAAAGTTGGACGTAATCCAAGAACTGGAGAAGCTGTTCAAATTCCTGCAAGAGTTGCTGCTGTTATCAAAGCTGGTTCTAAATTAAAAGACGCTTTAAACTAAAAGGCATTATGCCTTTTTTTATTACTTATTTATGAAGAAATTTCAAAAAGCTCTTTTACTTTTAAAAGAAATAAAAAAGAATAACCAGCAAGCATATATTGTCGGAGGATTTGTCAGAGATTATTTAAGAGGTATATGGAATCATGACATTGATATTTGTACTAGTATGACTCCTGATTTATTAAAAAAGCATTTTGTTGTAAAAGAAGAACATTATGGATCTACTGTGATTGAGTACCAAGGAGAATATTTTGAAGTAACGACTTTCCGTAAAGAAATCGGAAGTAAACAAAATCGCTATCCTGCTAAAATACTTTATACATCTTCTTTAGAGGAAGATTTAAAACGCCGTGATTTTCGAATGAATGCGATTTGTATGGATGAAAATAAGAAAATAGTAGATTTACTCGGGGGAAAAGAAGATATCCAAAAGAAATTAATTGTAAGTATTGGAAATCCAGAACAAAGATTAGAAGAAGATGCACTACGTATATTACGAGCAATTCGTTTCGCTACGACATTAAATTTCACATTAGAATCTTCTTTATCACAGGCAATTATCAAACAAAAACATTTATTAAAAGAAATATCTTATCAACGTAAAAAAGAAGAATTAGAACGTATATTCTCATCAAAACAAGCAGTTCAAGGAAGAAAACTGTTGATTGAACATCAGTTATTAGATGTATTAGAAATTCCAAATTTAAAAAACACAGTTTTATATCCGAATTCTTTATTAATATGGATGCAGTTAGGAGTCGATGATATTTATCCATTTACCAAAGAAGAAAAGAAAAAGATGAAATATTTACGTAAATGTAAGAAAGAAGAATGGAATATTTACCGTATTTATGAATCTGATTTAGATACAGCAATTTTAATTGGTATGATGAAAGGAAAAGGAAGAGAAGAGATTACAATATTAAAAAAGAATCTTCCTATCCAGACTAGAAAAGATATTCATATTACAAGTGAAGAGTTACAACAACTGATAGCAAAAGAAAAAATAGCTGATTTCTACCAAAAAATAGAACAAGCAATTTTAACAAATCAATTAAAAAATGAAAATGATATGATAAAAAAATGGATACAAAATCATCGATAATTTCTATACAGAAAATCAAATCTTTAGTATAATAAAAAGCAGGTGATGTTTATGATGGATAAAATCATTGAATTATTAAAACAGTCAACCGGAACATTTCCTTTGCTGTTATTACATCATTATAAAGATTTAAAATTATCTGACTCAGAGTTTATTCTATTAGTAGAATTATTAAATACGGATTTAGAATTTAATCCGAAAAAGATGAGTCAAGATTTAAAGATGGATTTAAATGATGTCTTAGAAGAAATGAATGGTTTAGTAGATAAAGGAATTTTAAAGATTGAAGTCCGTAAAGTGAGAAATTTAAGATCGGAATATATTAATTTAGATGACCTTTATGAGAAATTAGCATTCTTTATTGTCAATGAAGATGAGTCAAGTAATAGTGAAAATATTTTTGATATTTTTGAAAGAGAATTTGGTCGTACATTATCACCGATGGAATACGAGATTATTCAGAGTTGGTGTGGTGGTGAATTCAGCCAAGAATTAATTGTACTAGCACTCAAAGAAGCCACTTATAATGGCGCGAATAATCTAAGATATATCGATAAGATTTTGTATGAGTGGAAGAAAAAAGGTATTAAAACAAAAGAGGATGTGGGAAAACAAAAGAATGAATTCCATAAAAAGAAAGAGTTACAAACAAAAGAATTGTTTGATTATGATTGGTTAAATGAACAAGAAGATACAAATAATTAGTGACTATTTAGATGAATTATATCCAAATCCTCGTTGTGAATTAAATTATACAAAAGATTATGAATTATTATTAGCAGTTATGTTAAGTGCACAAACAACAGATAAAAGAGTCAATCAAGTAACTAGTGTTTTATTTCAGAAATATCCGACTTTACAGGCTTTAGAAAAAGCAGATATCAAAGAGATTGAACAGATTATAAAACCAATTGGAACTTATACAAAAAAAGCGAAAAACGTACATGAAATTGCTACACATTTACTAAAAGAACAGAATGGAATTGTACCCAATGATCGCGAGTACTTAGAGACTCTTCCGGGAGTAGGTAGAAAGACAACCAATGTTGTACTTAGTAATTTATATGATGCGAAGTGTATTGCTGTGGATACACATGTTGCACGTGTTAGTGTTCGTTTAGGTTTAGCACGAAAAAATGATGATGTGAGAACGATTGAAAATAAGTTAATGAAGAAATTTCCTAAAGAGAGTTTAGGACGTTTACATCATCAACTCGTATTATTTGGAAGATATCATTGCAAGGCGAGAAATCCAGAGTGTGAAAGTTGTAAGTTATATGACATTTGTAAATCAAAAGACAAGAAAAAAGTATCTGAATAGATACTTTTTATAGTTTAAAATCATTTGTAATATCATCGTTCATATCTTTTCCATCAAAGTAATTTTTTACTTTATAATGAAGTAAAAAAGCGAGAATATTAGAAGGAAAAGAACGAACTAATTTAGTATAAGTTGTTACAATGCTATTATAGTATTCTCTACAAGCATATATTTCTGCTTCTGATTCGTTTAAAGAAATTTCTATTTTTAAATAAGATTCACACGTTTTTAATACATCGTATTTTTCTTTGTATTGATGAAATTCATTAATTCCATCATAAAGCTTACGATCTAGATCAAAATTAGATAATTTACGAGAACGTAATTTTACAATCTCTTCTAATACTTCTTCTTTCTCATCTAATTTCGCATTGGTTTTAATAATGTGAATTGATTTATTGAGCAAATCGAAGCGTTTTCTTAATACTGAATCAATATTAGCTTCAGCTTCATTTAAACGAATAAAACAGTTTTGAAATTTGTTATAACAGTTAATACAAAGTATTAATATACTACAAACTATGACACAAATCATAAGAAAAAACATAAATGCGTTCATACTATCACCAAAAACATTATAACAAAAAACATGTCAATTGACTAGTATATTCTAATTTGGAATAAATTCTGGGCTGTAATTAATCTTCTCATAGAATTTGAAGTAGTCAATGTAAATGGTAAGAAGTAAATACCATTCTCCATTCGTTGGATTACTAATAATAATATGGTCACGACCAGCTTGTTCTACAATTCCTGAGAATTTAAGATCACGCCATTCTTGAGAGTCTGGGAATGTCATATAGACATCTACTTTTTTCCCTTTATTTAATCTTAGAATATTTTCAATATAAGATTGCTCCATTGGGAAATCTCCTGTCATGGTAGGAACCGTTTGTTGGTTGGGAATATTTCCACTGCCTGTGAATATTGGAGCTCCGGTAAAATTACTACTATTATTTGTTCCTGGAAAAAAACTATTTTGATTCATATTTATTTCACCCTTTCTAATAAACGATATGCGAAAATGTGTCAAATATGTAAAAAAGATGATTTCAAATGAATGGAGATATGGTATAATGCTTATGTTAGAAAGGGGTTAAGTATGAAAGTAACAGTAGGGATTTCAGCACATCATGTTCATTTAACAAAAGAAGATTTAGAGATTCTTTTTGGAGAAGGATATGAATTGACTGTCAATCGAGATATTAATCAACCTGGTCAATTTGCGAGTAATGAGTTTGTAACGATTCGTACAGAAAAAAGCGAAATTGCACATATTCGTATTTTAGGACCAGTCCGTTCATATACACAAGTAGAATTATCAAAAACAGATTATATTAAATTAGGATTAGATGCACCAATTAGAGAATCAGGAGAAGTAGAAAAGAGTGCCAAAGTAACGATTATCGGACCAAAAGGAATGATAGAAAGAGAAGCTGGTATTATCGCAACACGTCATATTCATGTTCCAGTAGAAGATGCTGAAAAATTAGGATTAGCAGGACATGATTATGTCAGTGTAAAAGTTCCTGGTCCAAAAGGTGGTATTATGTATCACGTATCATTACGTATTGCTCCTAATTCTTATTATGAAATGCATATTGATACAGATGATGCTAATGCTTTTCAAATCAAGAATGGTGCAGAGTTAGAAATTTATAAGGATATTGAAGAATGATTCAGCAAATTCAAATCTGTGATCGCTGTAAAGCAATCAAAAAAGAAGATATAGAATATGTGAAAAAGACATATTCGGATTGTAATATACAAGTAGGTTGTTGTAATTTATGTGGAATAGGGCGTAGTAAACCATTTGTTATTTATAACCATGTTCCCATAATTGCTGATACGTTTGAAGAAGTAATCAAAAAATTGGAAGCAAGAAGGAAGTCATGATGACTTCCTTTCTTTTAAACACAATACTTTTTGTCAATATACGTAAATAAAAAGTAAAATTGCTATATTTTCTAATAAAATTATTCTATAATAAAGATAGAGGTGGCTTATGCAAGAAAGAGTATTAGAAATATTAAAAGAAGAAGAACGTGCCTATAGTATTGAAGAATTGGAAACAATCTTAGGAATTCGCACTGCAGATGAATTAAAAGATTTATTAAGTGTATTACGAGATTTGGAAAATTCTTTAAAAGTTTATCATACCAATAAAGGAAATTATATGTTATTTAACAATAGTCATTTAAGAGTAGGTAAGTTAATTGGAAATAAAAAAGGATTTGGTTTTGTTGATATAGAAGGAGACGAAGATGTTTTTATTCCTCCTACTTGTATGAATGGAGCAATTCATGGTGATCAAGTTGTAGTTGAAATTACTTCTAAAAAGGGATTAGATTTAGAAGGAAGAATTGTTAAAGTCATCGATCGTAAATTGCACCAAATTGTCGGTGAGCTTTACTATAAGGCTGGGGTAGGACACATTGATCCAGATGATAAAAAAATTAATATTCATATTGATATCGAACAAAGTAAAACAATGGGGGCTATGAATGGTCATAAAGTTCTTGTTCGTTTAATTGGCAAAGGAGAAAAAGGAAACTATAAGGGAGAAGTTATTAAGATATTAGGGCATAAAAATGATCCTGGTGTCGATATTTTGTCAATTGTTAGTAAATATGAAATCGAAGATACATTTTCTGATGAAGTAATGGAAGCAGTAGAAAAAATTCCAATGGAAGTAACTGAAGAAGAATATGTTGGACGAAGAGATTTAAGAGATAAAGTAATCTTTACAATCGATGGAGCAGATGCGAAAGATTTAGATGATGCTGTTTCTATCGATAAATTAGAAAATGGTCATTACTTATTAGGGGTTCATATTGCCGATGTATCTCATTATGTAAAAGAAAATGGTGTTATTGATCAAGATGCATTTGAAAGAGGAACCAGTGTTTATTTAGCAGATAGAGTGATTCCAATGTTACCTCATAAATTGTCAAATGGAATTTGTTCTTTAAATGGTGGTGTTGATCGCTTAACGATTAGTTGTGATATGGAAATTGATGAACAGGGAAATGTTGTCGATTATGATATTTATGAAAGTGTCATTAATTCTAAAAAGAGAATGACTTATCAAGCAGTCAATGATATTTTAGAAAAAAATATTGTCGAACTAGGTTATGAACCATTTGTAGATGACTTAAAAGAAATGGAGAAGCTTGCTCATATTCTCCGTAAAAATAAAGAAAGACGTGGCTATATTGACTTTGATATCGATGAAGCAAAAATTATTGTCGATGAAAAAGGAGAAGCAGTTGATGTAAAATTAAGAGAAAGAGGTACGGGAGAAAAATTAATCGAAGATTTTATGATTGCTGCCAATGAAACCGTAGCAACACATATTTATTATATGGAACTTCCATTTATCTATCGTATCCATGGAAAACCAAATGAAGAAAAGATTGACAGTTTTGCTCAATTCTTAAAGACTTTAGGAATATCTATTCAATACAAAAAAGATGATATTACACCTAAAGAGATGCAACAAGTATTAAATAGTTTAAGAGAAAATAAATTATTCCATTTACTTTCTAGTCTTCTTTTAAGAAGTATGCAAAAAGCTGTATATGATAAAACTAATATTGGACACTTTGGACTTGCAAGTAAATGTTATACTCATTTTACTTCGCCAATCCGTCGTTATCCAGATCAAACAGTACATCGTTTACTAAGAACTTATTTATTTGATAAAAAATTAGATCCGGAAACAATTCGTACATGGGATTTAAAATTAATTTCAATTGCTCAACACTCTAGTGAAAAAGAAAGAAATGCAATTAGTTGTGAACGTGAAGTAGACGATATGAAGAAAGCAGAATATATGATGAAACATATTGGAGAGGAATATGAAGGTATGATTACCAGTGTCCTTAACTTTGGTATGTTTGTCGAATTAGATAACTTGATTGAAGGTTTAATTGCCGATGAGAGTATGAGAGGAGATACTTATTATTACGATGAATCTACTTTCTCATATGTAGGTAAGAATTCTGGAAAGAGATATCGTTTAGGAGACCGTGTTAAAGTAACGGTATTAAATGCCAATAAAGAAAATAAAACCGTAGATTTTATTTTAAGTGAAATGAAAGATATGAAAAAACAAGAAAAAGAAGCATCTAATTAGATGCTCTCTTTATTTAAGGGGTGAATTATGACTTTATATTTAGTAAGACATGGAGAAACAGATTGGAATTTAGAAAATAGAATTCAAGGGGATAGTGATATTCCATTAAATCAAACAGGAATTTTACAAGCAAGAGAAGTGAAAGATAAGTTAAAAGATATTGCATTTGATCTTTGTTATACTTCTCCTTTAGAAAGAGCCTATAAAACAGCCCAAATCATCATCGAAGGGAAATGCCCAATTATTTCTGTTCCCGAGCTCATAGAGCGTGATTTTGGTAAAATAGAGGGGAATCCAATCACATCAGAACAATCTAAAAAATATTGGAACTATCAATTAAACTCTAGCGATGATGAAGTAGAACCAGTAAGACATCTATTAGATCGTACGAGAAACTTTTTAATAAAATTATTACAAGAACATAGAAATCAAACCATTTTAATTGTTACCCACGGTTCTACATTAAGAGCACTACACTATAACATAACTGGCTATCAAACAACAGAAGACTTCATGAAATTTCAAGTTCAAAATTGTCAAATCTTTCAATATGAGATATAATGAAAACGTTGGTGATAACATGGAAATAGTAAATAGAAAAGCAAAATTTGACTACGAAATTATTGATACATATGAAGCTGGAATTGTCTTAACAGGAACAGAAATTAAATCATTAAGACAAGGAAATGCAAATATCAAAGATAGTTATGCAGTAATTAGAAATAACGAAGCATATCTTTTAAATATGCATATTAGTATCTATAAAGAAGGAAATCAATTTAATCATGGTGAAACACGTACGAGAAAATTATTATTACATAAAAAAGAAATTTATAAATTACGTGATAAAATCGCATTGAATGGTTATACTTTAGTTCCATTAAAAGTATATTTCAGTAAAAATTATGCTAAGGTATTACTAGGTCTTGGTAAAGGTAAGAAAAATTACGATAAACGAGAAGCTATGAAGAAAAGAGATACAGAAATGTATTTGAAAAAAATGACAAAATATTAATTTATATGACTCTTTTTGAAAAGAAAAAAATAAAGCTTTAATGGGCTTTATTTTTTTATGATATTCTGTTTTTCAGGATGATTTTGAAACCATTTTTTCGCATAGGAACATGTCGCAATACATGTTTTTTCTTGACTCTGAATGACTTCATAAGCATGTTGTAATAATGAGTCGGCAATATGCATTCCCCGATAAGCAGGATCTACATAAGTATGATTGATATTAAGTAAGCTATTTTGTTCAGGAAACGTAACTTCACCAACTATCTTCCCATTATCTTTTACATATACGCGGTTTTCTTCTCTGATATATTCCATATAATCACCTAATAATATCATATAAAAATATCAAAAATATGACAAGGTTAATGTGAAGACTTTATCTTTTGATTCAGCTCTTTTTGAAACAAATATTCTTCGTATACAACATCTTCAAATTTTTTATAATATTTTATCAATAATTTTTGGCTGTGTTCTAATCTTCGTTTATTTACTTCATTTGGACATTTTCGATAAATCTCTTGTAAATTTGCTATCTTTCGTTCTAATGGTTCAATTATAATTTTACAAAAGTCTCTCACATTTTCATTAAACATATTTTCCCTCCATATCTCGAATAAAATCTATTCACATAATCATATTATTAGTATAACACATAATCAGGTTATGTATTTTAATAAAATTTAGAAATTTTTATATATACTGTCAAGTATAGTAATAGGTGGTAGTAAAAATGAAATTAGTGATACAAAAGAATCGATATACGAAAGGTGAAATTATTAAGATTTTAAGAGAGTGGACAGGAAAAACCCAAAAAGAATTTGCCGAAGATATTGGAAAAAGTATGAATAGTATTCAGAAATATGAAGCAGACGAAGTAAATTATAGTATTCAAACGTTATTAGATATTGTTAAGAAAAACGGATTAGTCATTACTATTGAAAAGAAAAAATAAAGTGTCAAGTAACAAGAAGGTACAGGTATTTTTTGAGAAATATGATAAAATATAGATATATTGAGAATAAAGAAATGAAGTGTTATGTATGAGAAAGTACCGAAAAATAAAAATACCAAAAAGCCCAAAAGCTTTTCTTGTTTCATTGATTGTTATTGGTATTGCTGGATGCTTGACAGCATATCAAAATAATTTATTTACACCTAAAAAAGAAGAAAAGCCAGTCGCACAAACATCTTATCAATTAGAAAATATTCCATCGTATCAAGGAGATGCTTATGTAGTTATCAATCAAAATGAACCAGAATTTACAGAAGAAGACAAAAATTTTACAGGGGAAAACTACAGTGATTTAGATACATTAGGACGTTGTGGAGTAGCGATGGCTCGTGTTGGAATAGATACTATGCCAGCAGAAGAAAGGGGCAGTATTGGTATGGTAAAACCATCCGGATGGCATACTGTAAAGTATGATATTGTCAGTGGAAAATACTTATATAATCGTTGCCATTTAATTGGATATCAATTAACAGGAGAAAATGCCAATGAAAAGAATTTAATTACTTGTACTAGAAGTATGAATACAACTGGTATGTTAGAGTGGGAAAATAAAGTAGCAGATTATGTAAAAGAAACGAAAAATCATGTATTATATCGTGTAACCCCTATGTTTCAGGATGAAAATTTAGTCGCAACAGGAGTTCAAATCGAAGCCCTATCATTAGAAGATAATGGAGAAGGGGTCAAATTTAATGTCTTCGTTTATAATGTACAAGAAGGAATAGAAATTGATTATAAAACAGGGGACAGTAAATTAAAAGAATGAAAAAAGAAAGATACCTAGGTATCTTTTTATAATGGAAATCTATTTTTGTAATCAAAATATTCCCATATACAATAGATGATAAATTTAAAATATTCGATCATATGTTACCTCCTCATTACTAACATTCCATAATAAGAAGGTAAATTCCTGCCTAAAAAGTAAATTATTATATATTTGTTTCATATGGAAATGGATGTCTTCTACTAGGTATCATTAATCTTTGACCTGGAAAAACAAATGGAAAAGTTAATTGGTTGATATACATAATTTCATTTACAGAAACTCCAAATTTTCTACTAATAGACCAAATTGTATCCCCACGTCTTACAATATAAATACGATTTGTTGGTGGCATAGGTTGAAACGGTGGTCTAGGATGAAATGTAGGAATAATAATTACCATCCCTGGTATTAATCTACTGTTTGGTCCTAAACCATTGACACTCATTAATTCATTAGTAGGTACTTGAAAACTTTGAGCAATACTGTCTATACTATCATTGGGAGTTACAGTATAAGTCATAAATATCCTCCTTTATTTTCAAGGATATTATATGAAATCAAAAGAAATAAGTGATATATAAAAACGTAGATGAATCATACATCTACATTTTTAGTGTCTTTCATGTAATCTACGCTTGATTTGTATGATTAAATCAATTGGTGGTTTTTCCATCTGATTTAATACAAGTAAAGCATCTTGTAATTTTGTTTTTAATGAATAAGTATCTTTAATATGTTCTATTTCATTGTCTAATTCAAAACTTGAACTAGGATTTTGTCTCATAAATTGTGTAATATATTCTTTGATATCTTGAAGAACATATTCTTTTAATTGATAAGAATCCATTTCCATAACTCCAAAATAACCACTAATCATATATCGATAAGCATCTTCTATTTCTATCATTCTATCACCTGTAAATTTATTTTATCAAAGAAATAAGTGAAAAGCTACTATCTATATTATAAATTTTATGCTACCATAAAGATGGTGAAAAGGTGAGTGATTGATATGACATTTGATTTTGAAAATTTTGATGGTACGAATAGTGATATTATTGAAATAGTGTCATCAGAATCAGCATTGAAATTATTAAAACGTAGTGGGAATAAAAACATAAAAGTTTGTTTACCATTATCATTATATATTGGTAAATTGGACAGCATGAAGCCGTTTAATAGAAAAGTACTATCTAAATATTATAAAAATAATGCCACTTATAATTTTACTGATGTTTTTCATAAATTAGAACAAATTATTCAGCATTGTACAAAAATTAGAATTTGGTCTAGTCATTTAGATAGCGATTCTTATTGTTTATTGTTATTGATATGCTATTTATTTCAAGATAAGAAAATTAGCGCTATTTTTTCTGAGGAATTGGATGGGAATGCCCCATCAATTACTTCATTAAGTGAATTAGAAATTCACGATTCAGAAAAGAGAGAACATGTATTAACGCAATTACAAAAAAATGATTATTGTGAACAATGGGAAAAAATAGTTAATGATAATAAAGAATTAAGATATATGATGAATGGAGTTGTTATATCTTGTGATATAGATTCTTTTAATCATGAGATTATAGATAGATTAAAAGAAGTGAAAAAAGCATATATATATTATTTCATCACAGACTTAATGATTCATCCATCAATTCCAAATGTCATGTTTCCGGATATGTTTTATAAGTATTTAATAGAAAATTTAGAATCGGATGGAATTATAAAAAGTTCTATTATAGATGGAAAAAAATATATAGAATTAAATCAATAAAATATTTTAAAATTGTTAGGTGGAGAACAATAATGTGTTGCAATTGCTAGAAGTTAATTTTATGTTTGGAAAATGATTTGCGATGATGAACCACCTGGTAGCTTAGATAAAAAAACAATGAATAACTATGATTTTTCATTGTTTTTTTGTTGATTAAAATATTTTGCCATTTCTCTTACCATCATTCTATGAAACATAAATTACACCTTCTTTGAATTTTTATATTTATGTAGTTTTCGAGTTCTACAAATTTAATATTTTTACTCAAGTTATTTTTTTATAAAAGTTCGTGTATTTGAACAGATTTCTATAATGGTGCCGTTGAGGAAGTTATCTACAACTTTTACCAAAGGTAACTGATGTATGAATCAATCACTATATACATTATAATCCATTTTTTTTTTTGAGGTTAATTATTTAATACATTTACATTTTTTTCACAGAAGTTTCATTATAGTCATTATTTTTTTGCTCTTGCATAATTTCTTCAACTCTATGTACTACTGATTTTGATATTGCCTTGCGATTTATGGTAAAATTATTTTTTCTTTCAACATCAAGTTTGTAATCAATCATCATATCTACATCATCTTTTATAATCCTTGCATCATATCTATCTTTTGGACGTGAATTCTTTTTTGAATTGTAAATACTTTCTAAACTCATCATTTTATAAGGGATACCATTATGATATCTTATTAAATTAGAAAATGACATATCTGTATAATCTTTAGAAAAATGATGTTCATCAACAAATAGTTGTTTACTACCATTTTGATTTTCAAAATAATATTCTTTTGTAGTTATACTATTATCTGGTTGTCGTTCAAACAAAAATAAACCGATACTCATAGGAGTTCCTTTATATACGATTTTATATTCATGACCATTAACTTCTTTATGAGCCATATTACTAATAAATTCAAAATCTGCACTGGAATCTATTAAGTCTTTTAATGTTATTAATTGTTGTTCATTTATAAATAAGTCTAAATCTCCATGATATCTTTCTAACACATGATTAGTTGCTAAATAGCCCATAAGTCCACCTGTATAATAGCAATCAAATCTTCCTTCAATTAAAGCGTTGAATTCATCGAAAGCATCAATAACTAACTGATGATTTTCTGTTAAAGGCATATTTGGATGTTCCATATTCATACCTTTAATCCAATTTAGTCTGGCAATCAAATCATTAACAGATGTATACTGTTCAGGGTTTAATTTTATAATAGATTCAACATTTGCAAAAATATCTTCTTCGGTTATCATCTTTCTATTTAGTAAATCATTTAATGAAACCAAAATAGCATCAATAGAGTCACTTATATTCATTGAACACAATTTGTTAATAGTATCATATATTTGATCTTGATTCGTAATATTTGCCCGTTGTGCAAAAGTATAAACTAGTTTAGTTACAGTTTCTTTTTGAAATTCATTCATACAGCACCTCATACTTTCCATTCAATTATATCATTAATTTTGGTAATTTACTATATTTCCAAATCAAAGTCATCGTGATCTTTGTGTTTTTCAATTTTTCGTAAACCTTTTACACTCTGAATTGCATTGTTTGTTCAAGAAAGTGTACTATAATAACCGCTTTTTTCTATATTTTATGATGACAGATTTCTGTTTTTATCACTTGAATAGGGTAAAGTACTCATTCATTTTTACCTCCTTTCATAGATATATTTTGGCTCTAACAAAATATTTAACCCCCTAGGTATTTTGACATAAACATCAAAATAACCTGTGGAAAAAGGGATATTCCCTAAACCCCTTTTAGACTTGTTTCTTCTAGGTTGATTTTTTCATAAAACGAAAAAATCAATCATTTCTGATTGATTCCTATATCAAAAGTTCGAATAGTTCGAACAGATTTCCCAATGGTGGAGCTGAGGAGAGTCGAACTCCTGTCCAAATATAAAACTCCCTAACCATCTACAAGTTTAGTTCACAAAGGATGTCCTTATAAAAATTAGATGTGAACGTCTATTTTATAAGTAAGCTTGTATCATTCATTATTATTTCCAAGCTAAATAATAATATATCCTATTTTTATCGAGCCCTTATCAATTCCCAATAGGAGAAAGAATCAAAAGAGCCATTCCTGCACTTTTCTTAGGCAAAAGTAGGAGTAGCGAAAGCGCTACTTAATCTACTAAGAATGTTAGTTAATTTATTTTTTCCAGTTATTTTCTGTTTGTACGTAACGTGTACCTCCGACTTGCCGAATTAAGCTTTTTTATATTTGTCGAAACCATAAACAGCCCCAACTAAATTCATTATATCATAGCTTTTTGTTGTTTACAAATTATAATGACCTACAAATTTTACCATTTCAAACATAAAATACATTGAAGGATGTGATGAAATGAAGAGAGGAATTGATGTTTCAAGTCATCAAGGAGTCATAGATTGGGAAGCAGTAAAGGGGAATATTGATTATGCAATCATTCGTTGTGGTTATGGAGCAGATAGAGAGAGTCAAGATGACATTTACTTTAAGAGAAATGCCGATGAATGTACTAGGTTAGGAATTCCATTTGGTGTTTATTTATATAGTTATGCGGATAATATCAGTTGGTCTGATAGTGAAGTAGATCATGTACTAAGATTAGTAAAGGGATATCAGTTAGCGTATCCTATTTATTATGATATTGAGGATAAAGTACAAGCGAATTTATCAAATGAAACACTTACTGATATTGTTGTTAACTTTTGTGAGAAATTAGAACAACAAGGGTACTATGTTGGTGTTTATGCCAATTTAAATTGGTGGAATACGAAGTTAAATTCAAATCGTCTTGATGCATATGCGAAATGGGTAGCACGTTATAATACGGTACTTGGTTATGATGCAGGTATGTGGCAGTATACAAGTAGTGGTACAATTGCTGGAATTAATGGGAATGTCGATATGGATTATTGTTATGTCGATTATCCTGAAGCAATCAAGAAAGCCGGATTAAATGGATTTCCAAAAGAAGAAACACCAACCAAACCAATTCCTGAAATACCACCTGTTACAGATGTCAATACAGAAATAGAAAACTTAAAAAAAGAAATAGAAACATTAAAAAAAGAGAATGAACAATTACAAGAAACATGTCAAGAAAAAGAATTGATTTTTACTTGTGAAAAAGCAGGTACTTATTATATAGAATTAAAAGAACAAGATAAATTATTTTATGAACCAGGAGCCATACAAAAGTAAAAGAAAGAATCTATCATAATAGACTTCTTTTTTATGTCAAGTAAACGCCTACTACTCATGTAATTCATATACAAAAAGCAATGATTTTGTTATAATAGATTATAATGAAAGAGAATGGGGAGGGATTACATGAAGAAAGTTTTTAAAACAATGATTTCTGGCTTTTTATGTACTTTACTATTATCTCTTAGTTTGATTCCTCCTTATGTACCAAAAGTAAGTGCAGCAGAATATCCAATATATGGAGTTGTTAATTTTAGAACCAAAAATTGTAATACTAATACATTATATACGAGAGAAAGTGGAGAACAAGGTTATACTAATGGATGTTATGGTGCTGATGCAGCTTTTTTAGGAATTGAAAATGGCATGGTAAAGTTTAAATTGTCAGGTGTCATTGGATATGTAAATCCAAGAGATGTTGAAGTACGTAATATGGATCCAGAAACAGTTACCACTTATATTTCAAATTATCGTGTTAAGAATGGTGAACTACAACATGTTATACAATTAGATGTGAACACTTATAAAACAGGTAATATTGTTACGATTGGAAGAGCACCTAGTGGTTTAAGTGATGGAACTTATTATAGTTATGATGGAATTTATTTCTATCCTGATACATTAGATGGTTTTAAAATGATGATTGATGATTATAAAGGTGGAACTAGTTATCGTGCTGTAAATGCGAATAATCCATACTATAATTATTATCAATATTTACCAACTAGAACGATTAGTAATTATACAAGCGAAGATTTAAGAGTGGATTTTTCAAGTTATACAAGTAAAATGACAGTATATCCAGCTAAAGAAAATGAATCGCAACTTTATGGGGAACATGTATCATTTATAGAATATCAAAACGAGTATGGTGTCAATGCAATGATGGCTTTAGGACTTGCGAAAAATGAAAGTGCAATGGGAAAAAGTCAGATAGCATACAATAAGAATAATTTGTTTGGAATTGCTGTTTATGATAGTAATACTGGAGCAGGTAAGTCATTTGCAACTGTACGTGAGAGTATTCGTTATTTTGATAAGAATTTGATTTCTGAAGGATATTTGGATCCAAAAGATGCAGGTGGAAGATATCATGGTGGACACTTTGGAAATAAAGGTGCTGGATTTAGTGTGAAATATGCATCTGACCCATATTGGGGTGATAAAGAAGCTGCTTATTATTATAATTTTGATAAAGCTTATGGTAATCAAGATTATAATAAGTATACAATTGGTATTAAAGGAACAAATGGAAATTATAATATTAAAAAAGAACCTACAACTTCTTCTGTTTCTTTATATCAGACAACGAAAAATAGAAATGTACCATTTGTTATTTTAGATACAATTACAAATAATGAAGGAACTTGGTTTAAGATTCAAACAGATCCAACCTTAGTACCAGGAAGAAATAGTATTTTACAAGATAATGGTGCCTATGATTTTAATAATAACTATGGATATATTCATTCTAGTATTATTACTTATATTAGTTATGGAAATGGAATGAAAAATCGATATACGATTGATTTTAATCCAAATGGAGGAAGATTTATCGATGGAGAGACTTCTACGAAAAGATTAACTGTAGAAGAATATGTAACGCCAGAACTTGCCGATCCTGTGAGAGATGGTTATACATTTGCTGGATGGGATCAAACAGTAATGCCAGCTCAATCTAATAAAACTTATACGGCTGTATGGAAGAGTAATAATCCACGGAAATATACGATTACTTTTGATGCGAATGGTGGAACATTTGAAGATGGCAGCATGACAAAAACACAAACATTAGAAGAAGGAAGTAGACCATCAGAGCCAAAATCACCAACAAAGAATGGTTATACATTTGTTGGTTGGGATAGTGAAATATCTTTAGTAACTGGAAATAAAACATATAAAGCAGTTTGGGAAAAAGTATTAGAAAAATACAATATTACCTTTGATGCCAATGGTGGTAAATTTAACGATAATAAAGAGACAAAAACAGTTGTTACAACGGAAGGACAAAAACCACAAGTACCAGAAAATCCAACAAAGGATGGTTATATATTCCAAGGATGGGATAAAGAAATTACGGAGGCAACTGCAAATACGACATATACGGCTGTTTGGAAAAAAGAAAAAGCAACATACCAAATTACATTTGACGCCAATGGTGGAACATTTGAAGATGGGAAAGATAAACAAGTAGTAGATGCATTAGAAGGTAATATTCCAGAAGAGCCAAAAGCACCAACGAGAAATGGTTATAAATTTACTGGTTGGGATAAGGAAATAGTTGCTGCTGATGGTAATACCACTTATAAAGCACAATGGCAAAAAGTAAAGACATATGCGATTACATTTGATGCAGATGGTGGAGTATTTGAAAATGGAAAAGATAAAATAACAATCAACGTAGAAGAAAATACAAAACCTTCTGTAAGTCATCCAACGAAAGATGGTTATATATTCCAAGGATGGGATAAAAAAATTACGAATGCGACAGAAGATACAACGTATAAAGCAATTTGGAAAGAATTAACTTTGGACGATTTAGAAGAGAGAAATGGTTTGTTCTATATTGATTCTCTCACTGAGAAAGATGGAAAATTAAAATTGAAAGGGTATAATACAATTGAAGGTATCAATAATACATTAGATACGGATATTGATTATACATTAGTCTTCGAAGATGTAAATACTAAGAAAGAAGTATTATCACAGAGTGCGAAGAGAATTACAGATTCTAAAGAACATCCATTCCCAATTTATAGTGTTGATGGAAAAGATTATACATATGCTTGGTTTGAGATGGATATTGATGTAAGTAAATTACCAGCAAAAAATTATACTATGTATATGGTAGCGAATACAGATCAATATTATTCTAAGAAAGTTGTGAATAATCTAACGAATAGTAAGCAGGATGCTTCTTATGTACAAGATGAGAAAAATGTTATTATTCGCAATAATTATAACTATGAAAACAGTCCAATCGAGTTATTAGTACGTAGTGCTAATGAGATGGATGTTCAGAAGAATGTAGGAACTTATTATAATCAATTTGATACTTATACAACATTTGAATTTACGAATGATAATTTATTACATATGAGAGGATTATCTTATTCATATGGTATGGATTTAAGTAATCGTGGTACAACGACAAGAAAAGTATTATTTGAAAATCAAGAGAACTATAAAATCTATTCTAAAGATTTAGGATATATCACAACTGGTGATTATATTGCACCATTACCAGAAGATGATCATCTAGGAAAAGATCGTGCTTGGTATGATCAGAAAGTAAATTTAGGTGATATACCAAAAGGTACTTATGTTTTATATACGACAACTACTTCACAAGGTAAAACAGATATATCAGAAATGACAGAAAAAATGGGAAGGACGTTAGATGATGTTGTAAAAACTATCAATGGTAAACGTTATTCATTCCGCATTAATTATCAACAGAATAGTAGAATAGAAATGGTAGTAGAATAAAAGATACTTCAATCATGGAAGTATCTTTTTTTGGGTATGAAAAAAGGATGAGTTAATCATTCATCTTCATCATCCTTTTTCAAATTAACAATTGTAACTATAATTGTATCACAGGTTGTAACTTTCGCTCCTGATGCTACTGAACTACTACATATTGCGCCATTTGTACTATTTCCATTTGGACAAGCTGTCACATAATTTGGAACAATATTTAAATATTTATTATTACTTGTTGCTTTAATCATAGCAAATGTTTGCGTACCTGTACTACCAGCACCTCCTAAGATGAATGTATATGGAGTACAAATTGGTCCTGGATTAGGAGAAGGATTTATTGGCGTATTTGATGTGTTTCCACCATTGTTATTACTACTACTATTTCCTCCACCTGTACTTGCAGTAGGTCTTTTTCCGTTACTGACGGTTAAGATCACACTTGTTCCATCTGTTACTTCACTTCCTGCTGTCTTATTTTGATTGATAACAGTATCTTTTGTTTTGGTTGAATAGGCATAATTGAATGTACAACTAAGTCCATTGTTTTCACATGTTTTCTTCGCATCACTTCTTGTCATTCCAATGAAATTAGGAATACTTCTTTTCTTACCAAGTGATACTACAACTGTAATTGTTTCTGTTTGACTTAATGTCTGACCTGGTTTTTTATCAACACTGATGATTTTTCCTTTTTCAATATCATCATTAAATTCTTCATTTAAAACAAATTGTAATCCATGTTCACTGGCGAATGTTCTAATTTTATCGACATCGTTATCTCCATAACTAATCATTTTTAAAGGCCCTTTAGATGTAACAACATGAATCGTTGTACCTTCATCTACTGTATCACCTTTTTGAACACTAGCACGAATGACTTTTCCTGCTTTGACATTACTTGAGTATTCACTACTATAATTTATTTTCATATGGTTTTGATTTGCCCATTTTTCAATTTCTTCTAATGACATTTTGGTAAAGTCAGGAGCTTTAATTTTCTTTCCTTTGGAAACATATATCTTTACTGTCATTTCACTTTGTTTAATAACAGTACCTGCTTTTGGATCTGTTTTTATAACACGATCTTTTTTAACATCATCGTTATATTCATAGACAATATCGTATTTGATGCCATTTCTTTTTAACCATAAAGTCGCATCAAATTCTTCCATATTAGTAAGATCTTTTAATTTTACTGGTTCTAAATCTTCTTCTTTCCCTAATGAGAATTTTAATTTTAATTCGTCACTACGTCTCATTTCCCCTGATTTATTTTGTTCAAATTCTTCATCTCGTTTGATATCATCTTTAAATTCATAATCGATTGTGACATGATCCATTTTGTTCTTTTTAATTACTTTGACAACTTCATCGATATTCCAACCAATCATATCAGGAATATTGACTTCTAAATCGTAGTTTGGACCACCTGATACAACGACTTCCATCGATTTTACTTTTGATGTTAATGTATCTGGTTTGACACTTTGTTTCATGACTGTATTTTCTTTAAACTCATCACTGTACTCGTATTTCGTAGTAAGATTAATATTATGACTGTTGGCCCATTTCATCGCTTTAATGACTTGTTGATTTCTAAAGTCTAAGACAACTGATTTGGTAGGTAAGTTAATCACACTGGTTGTTACTAAAATATTAAAACCGATTGTCATAACTAATAATAACGAAGTAATGACATTCATAGTACGACGTCCACGTTCTTTTTTGACAAACATTCCAAGTCCAAATGAACCGGTTACTATGAGAAGTAAAATACTATTAATAATTAAAAACAATTGATTTTTCTCATCAGCCATATAGATGATATTATAAGCTAAGTAGCACGTTTCTAATACCATTGTAATAAATAGTAAAAAAGCAGATAAGAAATTGGATTTATAAGTTGTATTTTTTGTTTCTTTTCTAACACGTTCTAATTCTTGTTTGACTTTTTCTTTTTGTTCTTCTTTTTCTTTCTGTTTTATCATTGCTTTTGGATGATCAATTTCTCGTTGAAAGATATTAGATTCTACTTTTTCTTCTTGTGGTTGTTCTTGTTCAATCTCATCTGTGGTCAGAGAATTGAAAAGCGTATCTACCTCAATTTCATCTTGCAATTGTTCTAGTTCATCGATTTTCTTTTTTTTCTTTTTTGCCATCCATACACCTTCTATCTATATTACATATATTCTTATATCATTATACTATAAACAGCCTTTGAAAAGAAATAGGAAGAGAAGAAAGTGGACAAACACTTGACAATCTATTCTTTCTGTGTTATGATAATCAACTATTTCATGTGAGGGGGGATCTATATGAATAGTAATCAAGGACAATATAATGAAATGAAGCAATTTTTTGATGCGATTAGAAATGGAATGGAAAAAAAGCCACAAGAAGAAATTGATCTTCGTTTTATCATGGCACAATTAAATAAATATGGAATTTCAAATGCCGGAGAAGAGATTTCTTATCCAGTATTGAATCGTTCTGATATTTTTGAGGAGTTTGCTGATCAGCAGTTTTATTTATCAAAGGGGACTTGTTTTCCACCATATATTGAGTTTTCTATTCATGATAAGAATGACCCACATCATAAAGCTCGTAATTATGAAATTATTATTCCAGCTAAAGCAGAAAGTTGCGATATGATTTCAGTGTTATTAATTGACTATTTATTAGAACATCAAATTCCAGCAGAAGTAAAGGCTAGTACGCATCATACAAATGCGAATATTCGTGTATTTATAGAAACAGAACAAATGGCTAAAGCTGTTCGTAAATACTGTTTACGTCAACCATTAATCTATTGTAATATTCAAAAAACAAATCCATTTATTAAAAGATTTGCTAAAGAGAATGAACAGAAAGATAAAGCATTTGGTATTCAGAAAAATCCTTATGGAGCAGGAATGGAAAGTATTGAATATATTGCGGTATTAATTACTGAATATGTAGAATCAGCTCGTATGCATGATCGCATTGATTTTGTGACAGTAGATAAATTTATGTCATCATTAAAGAAACGAGTTGATTTATATCGTGATACAGATCCTAAAAAACAAATGAGTAAAAGTTTATTAGATGTATATAATAAAGCCAAGCAAGAACATAAAGAACAAGTTGAAATTAGAAATGTATTAACAAAAGAGAAGAAACATGATGAGTCAAAATTAAAACCATACTCATATTATAATCATGAAAGTATGAAAGAAAGAAATCATATGATGAGTAAGGAATATGTAAAAAATGTTTATCTAGGGTAAGATAAACATTTTTACTTGTGAAATTATAGATTTTATAGTATAATTTAGTGGAATTTAGTGAGGAGAGGATACGCATGATTGAGAGATTAATGATGATTGAAAAACGTTATCTAGAGTTAAATGATGAGTTAATGAAACCAGAAATTATCTCAAACGTAAAAGAAACGTTAAAAAGAACGAAAGAACAAGCAATGTTAAAAGATGCGTATGATGCATATCAAAAATACAAAGAATTAGATGCTGGTATTTCCGATGCGAAAGAAATGCTTCATGATCCAGAACTTGGAGAAATGGCAAGAGAAGAATTAAATACATTGGAACAAGAGAAAGCAAGCTTAGAAAAAGAAATCGAAGTGATATTACTTCCAAAAGATCCAATGGATGGAAAGAATGTTATTGTCGAAATCCGTGGAGCTGCGGGAGGAGATGAAGCGAATATTTTTGCTGGTGACCTATTCCGTATGTATTCTAAATATGCTGAAAAAGAAGGATGGAGAATTGAAGTATTAGAAGAATATCCAAGTGAAATGGGTGGTTATTCTTTAATTCAATTTATGGTAAAAGGTGAAAATGTATATTCTAAGTTAAAGTATGAGAGTGGAGCTCACCGTGTCCAAAGAGTACCACAAACAGAAACACAAGGAAGAGTTCATACTTCTACCGCCACTGTGCTTGTTATGCCAGAAGCCGATGAAGTCGATATCGAAATCAAAGATGCTGATTTAAAAGTTGACGTTTATCGTTCGAGTGGAGCAGGAGGACAACACGTTAATACGACTGATAGTGCTGTTCGTATGACTCATATTCCAACAGGAATTGTTGTTACTTGTCAAAATGAACGTAGTCAGATTAAAAACCGTGAAAAGGCATTACAAATGTTACGTGCTAGAGTTTATGAAGAAGAAGTGCGTAAGAAAGAAGAACAAGAAGGATTAGAACGTCGTACAAAAATTGGTACTGGTGATCGTTCTGAGAAGATTAGAACTTATAATTATCCTCAAAATCGTGTCACTGACCACCGTATTGGTTTTACTTTAAAACAATTAGACCGTGTTATGGAAGGTGATTTAGAGGAAATCATTACGGCTTTAATTAATGCTGATCAAGAAAGAAAGTTAAAGGAAGCATTATAATGAAAACAAAAGCTCAATTAAAAGAGCTCTTTTCTTCTCATGGGATATCTCTTTCATTATTGGATTATCTAGAAAAATATGGAGATTCTAATAAAAAAGAGGAACAAGTACAAGAGGTATTAAGAGGTGTTCCAATTCAATATGTAATTGGTAATGTTGATTTTTATCATGCCAATTTAGAAGTAAATCCTTCTGTCTTAATTCCTCGTTTTGAGACAGAAGAATTATGTGATAAAGTTATTCACATATTAAAATCATGGAAACAAGAAGAACTATCCATTGCTGATATTGGTACTGGTTCTGGATGTATTGCCATTACAATGAAACAAGTATTTCCTAAAGCCAAGGTAACAGGAGTAGATCTCTCTTTGGATGCTTTAGAAGTGGCTAAAAGAAATGGAATTCGAAATCATGTCGATATATTGTGGCAATGTGGAGATTTATTACAACCATTAACAGGAAAATATGACTGTATTATTAGTAATCCACCTTATATTGACGAAGAAGATCCTGAAGTGATGAATCAAGTTCGTACTTATGAACCTCATATGGCTCTTTTTGCCGAAGAGAAAGGGTATGCGAACTATCACAAAATATTAACAGGAGTAAAACCATATTTAAAAGAGCAATATTTGTTAGCATTTGAAATTGGGTATCAACAAAAAGAACATCTAGAAACATATGCTAGAAAATTATTTCCTGAAGCAATGGTATCAGTTGAAAAAGATTTATCAGGAAAAGATCGTTTTTTATTTATTTTAAAGAGGTAAGGAGTAGGTAGTATGAAAAAAACAAAAATTATTTGTAGTATTGGACCAGCAAGTAATCCATACGACATATTTAAGAAAATGGTATTACATGGAATGAATGTTGCCCGTATTAATTTTTCTCATGCAACAAATGAAGAACGTGAAATTGTAGTTGCAAATACAAAGAGGGTAAATCAAGAATTAGGAACGCATGTCGCAGTACTTTACGATACAAAAGGGCCTGACTTTCGTACAGGTAAAGCACAAGAAGGTGGTATTTCTTTAGAAGAAGGAAAACAAATCCGTATTGTAAAAGAAGATATCATTGGAACAGAAGAAGCATTTACAGTAAATTATAAAGATGCGTTAGATGATATCCATGTTGGGGCTCATATTCTATTAGAAGATGGATTAATGGAATTAGAAGTAATTAGTAAAGAAGAAGATGGACTTACTTGTGTAGTAATCAGTGGTGGAGTTTTATTAGATCGTAAAGGGGTAAATGTACCTGGTGTAAAATTAAATGTACCATTTATCAGTGATCAAGATCGTGAAGATATTATTTATGCATGTCAACATGATGGAGACTATTTAGCTCTTTCTTTTGTCGATGAAAAAGAAGATGTTTTACAAGTACGTGAAATTTTAAAAGAACAAAATCGTGAAGATATGTTAATTATTTCTAAAATAGAAAGTGAAACAGCAATTGATCATATCGATGATATTATCGAAGTAAGTGATGGAATTATGGTAGCACGTGGAGATTTAGGAGTAGAAGTTCCAGTTGTGAATTTACCAATCTATCAAAAGACAATTGTAGAAAAATGTCGTGCGCAAGGTAAATTCTGTATTGTCGCAACAGAAATGTTATCTAGTATGCAAAAGAATGCAAGACCAACACGTGCTGAAGTATCAGATATTGCCAATGCTGTCATCGATGGTACAGATGCAGTGATGTTAAGTGGGGAAACAACGACTGGGAAACATCCAATTGAAGCAGTGACTTATATGGCAAATGTTTGTGAAAATACAGAAAAATATTTACAATATCAAGATCGTATTCAAACTTCATTTCAATTAGATGTACCAGCAACGATTGCTAAAGGAGTTGTAGAAATTACGAATGATATTGATATTGAAGCAATTATTACAGCTACAATGACAGGTTATACAGCTCGTAATATTAGTAATTTAAGACCAAATACAATGATTATTGCAGCTTGTCCAGATGATGTGGTAGCTCGTAAATTATCCCTTAATTTTGGTGTTTATCCAACTGTTGTAGATTTATCTGGATCTACTGATGAGATTATTGAAAAGTGCTTGCAGCAAGCAAAGAAACAATTTCAGTTAAAAGAGCGTTCATATGTTGTTGTAACAGGTGGATTTCCAAATGATACAAAAAAGCATCACACAAATTATTTAAAGATAGAAATGATTTAAGTTTGACAAATCATTTCTTTTTTGTTAGTATATTACCTACTTTGTAAAAAGAGGGGGAATACTATGAAAAACTATAATAAAAAAGATTATTATCAAGCTGCATTTCTTTATTGGCAACACCATGATGTAGAACCAAGTTTACTATCAGATGATGAAACAGAAATTACGATTTTAGACAGTCGTTTTACAAAAAGAGAAGTTTATTTAATGATGGAAAATTATATTTGGCAATATGCAGATAAAAAAGAAGTAAAATTATTTAAGAAAATCTCTAAAATTCACGAATATCCATATTATAAACAAGTCATGAGAACGCAAGGGATGTCACTAGAAAAAGCTAAAAAATATTTAGATTCTAGAAAAATTAAAAAGGGCAATTTAAAAAATTTATTAAAACGTTTAGAAAGTTATCAAGAATTAATTCCAGAAGAATATGCTTATGTACAAAAAGTGATTGCATATTATGATAGTTTAGAACTGTCACCAGAAGAAATCGAAAAGAAAGCACAAGAAAAAGAAATGCAAAGAAGATTAGAAGCACAAGAAGCAGAACAATTTATTGAATACTATTTATCTGATTCAAACCCAATCCCAGTATATTTGCTATATTGTGAATACATGGGTGTTAGAAGCAAAGATATGGTTCATAAAGTTAAATTACTAGCCCATTATAATCCAGAATTATACCAACGTTTTCAAGAAGCAAATGCTAATGAAAGTACTAAAGAAAACGTTCAAAGATTATTAACATTTATAGATCCTATTTTAAATAAAATGGCATTGATTGTAGCAGATCATCAAAGAGAAGGTTCAAAACCTGACTTAATTGATTATTATGAAATTACTTCTTTCCCATTTATGTTACTTTCAAAAATTGTATCTCGTTATTATACTAAAAAAGAAACAGATATCATCGTTCAATTTCACAATAATCAAGTAATGAATCGAGAAGTAACACGTTATATTTCTAAACAAATTGAAATCAATGGAGTTGTATTTACAAAAGAAGACCAATATCGTGTTATCTCATGGTTACATGAAAAAAATTATCCAGTTACATATGATATTTTTATGGATAAATTAAAAAGAATGGCCAGAGAAAAGAATAAACAAAAACATTTATAAAAAGTAGAAGAAAAGATTTTCATCTACTTTTTTTTTTGGTACAATAACAATTAGGGTGATCTTATGAATGACAAACTAGAAATACTATGTAAACAAATGAACTTAACAGACGAAGAGAAAAAACAGCTAGAGGGAGGAAGTTTAGAGCGTATTGTTGGTAACCGTGCTCATGATGAGTATCGTTTTTATATTCATTTAGATCATACATTACCAGTAGATTTTTATTTATCTTTTCAAGAAAAGTTAAAAGCTTCTTTTCCAACTTGTCGTACTGTATCAGCAACGTTTCAAATAAAACATGTTTCAGCTGATTTATTTGCTTCTTATTATCGCACATTTTTAGGAGAAATGAAACAAGATTATCCACTCTTAGAACTATTATTAGACGCTAAAGTATCTTATGAAGATGAATGGGTAACACTTGTTTTTGGTAATAAAGCAGAAGAAATGAAATTTCGTTCTATTGAAGAAACATTTCGTAAAAAGTTAAAACAAGCTGGTTATCAAAATCTTTCTTTTGAAATCAAAGTTGATGAAGAACAAAGTTTAGAAATGCAAAGAGAAATAGAAAAAACGTTAATCGAAGAAGTACAAAAAGTAGAAGCTACGCCAATTCAACCACCAGTTATCGAAGAACCAAAGAAAAATAATTTTCAAAAAGGAAATTATAAGAGAAAAGCAGTCATCGATGAAAGCAATCCTGATGTCGTATTGGGAAGAACAATTGATACAGATCCAATTCATATTCACGATATTATTGGTGAAATGAACAATGTGACGATTGAAGGAACTATTTTTGGCGTAGATGTACGTGATACAAAAACAGAATTAAAAATTGTTACATTAAAAGTGACGGATTATACAGATAGTATTTATGTAAAATTATTCTTACACGATGAAGAAGAAGCAAACTTAGTATTACCAAAATTAAAGAACGGAAAATTTTATTTATTCCGTGGAAATACGAAAGATGATCAATATTCTAAAGAATTGACATTTACAGCACGTGATATTTTACTTTTAGATAAGAAAATCGAAGAGAGAATGGATCAAGCACCAAAGAAGAGAGTAGAGCTACATGCTCATACTAAAATGAGTCAAATGGATGGTGTGGTAGATGCGAAAGATTTAGTGAAAACAGCTCGTAAATGGGGACATAAAGCAATCGCAATTACGGATCATAATGGAGCTCAGGCATTTCCTGATGTTTATCATCTAATCTGTGATATTAATAAAAATTTAAAAGAGGGCGAAGAACCATTTAAAGCGATTTATGGAACAGAACTTACTATGATTGATGATGAAGTCAATATTGTCGTTCGTCCAAATGACTCTGTTTTATTAGATAATACTTATGTTGTATTTGACTTTGAAACAACTGGATTTAATGCCGGTGGTGGCGATTCGATTATCGAAATTGGAGCAGTAAAATTACACAATGGTGAAATTATCGAAAGATATGATGAACTGATTAATCCAGGTAGAAAATTACCACAGAAAATTACCGATGTAACAAGTATTACAGATGAGATGTTACAAGATAAAGATAATGAAGAAAATGCTGTAAAACGCTTTATAGAGTGGTTTGGAGATTTACCAATGGTTGCTCATAATGCGAAATTTGACGTATCTTTCCTAGAAATGGCTTATCAAAAATATAATTTAGGTACTTTCAACAATCCAGTCATCGACACCTTAGAATTATCTCGTACCTTAGACAACACCTTTGCTAGACATAGTTTGTCTGCTCTTGTGAAACGTTACAATGTTCCATGGGATGAGTCTAGTCACCATAGAGGAGATTATGATGCGGAAGGAACTGCATTAGTATTTCACAAGATGATGAGAAAGTTGTCAGATCGTAATTTGGAAAAGATGACTGATTTAGATAAGTTGGTATCGAAAGATGAGATTCATAAATATGGACGTCCTTATCACATTAATATTTTGTGTAAAAATAAAACGGGATTAAAAAATTTATTTAAAATTATCAGTTTGGCAAATACGAAATACTTATATAAGACACCACGTATTTTAAGAAGTGAGATTCAAAGATTGAGAGAAGGATTACTGATTGGTAGTGGATGTTATGAAGGTGAGATATTTACACAAGCCCGTAGTAAGAGTGAAGAAGAGTTAAGTAATATGATTCATTTTTACGATTATGTAGAAGTACAACCACTAGAGTGTTATGATCATTTACTACAGATGAATGATTTTGCCAATAAACAAGAATTAATTGATAATATTAAAAAAATTATCAACACGACAAGAGAAGCTGGGAAGTTGATTGTAGCGACCGGAGATGTACATCATTTAAATCGTGAAGATAAGTTATATCGTGAAATAATTGTCAATCAAAAAGTACCAGGTGGGGGAAGACATCCACTTGCTCGTAATAATATTCGTGAGATACCTTCACAACATTTTAGAACGACAGATGAAATGTTAGAAGATTTTAACTTTTTAGAGGATGAATTAAGGGAAGAGATTGTGATTACCAATCCAAATAAGATTGCCGATATGATAGAAATTATTGAAGTAATTATTGAAACGGGTGGTATTCCATTTTCTCCTAAGATTGAAAATTCAGTGGAAACAGTAAAAGAACTTGTTTATGGAAAAGCCCATGAGATTTATGGGGATCCATTACCACAGTTAATTGCTGAACGTATTGAACAGGAATTAAAAGGAATTATCGGTGGTGGATTCGACGTTATTTATTTAATTGCCCAAAAGCTTGTTAAACACTCTAATGACGATGGATATTTAGTTGGAAGCCGTGGTTCTGTTGGAAGTAGTTTCGTAGCTACAATGATGGGAATTACCGAAGTTAATCCACTTCCAGCTCATTATGTTTGTCCAAATTGTAAACATAGTATTTTTGAGGAAAATGGGGAAACATTAGGATCTAAGTATTCAAGTGGATTTGATTTACCGAATCGTGAGTGTCCAAAGTGTGGAACCATGATGAATAAAGAAGGACAGGATATGCCTTTTGCAACATTCTTAGGATTTAATGCGGATAAAGTACCTGATATCGATTTGAACTTCTCAGGGGATTATCAGTGGAAAGCTCATGAATATACGAAAGTATTATTTGGTGTTGATAATGTTTATCGAGCTGGTACGATTGGTACAGTTGCCGATAAGACGGCATTTGGGTATGTAAAAGGATATTGTGAAGATAAAGGAATTAATATGCGTACTGCGGAAGTGGAACGTATTGCTCTAGGTTGTACGGGGGTAAAAAGAACAACTGGGCAACATCCTGGAGGAATTGTTGTTATTCCAGGTTATATGGATGTATTTGACTTTACTCCATTCCAATATCCAGCAGATGATCCGACGAGTTTATGGCGTACAACACACTTTGATTACCATGCTATCGATCAAGATGTATTAAAACTAGATATTTTAGGACACGTAGATCCAACGCATTTACGTATGTTACAAGATTTATCTGGTATGGATGTTACCAAAGTACCACTAGATGATAAAGAAACGATGGCTATTTTCTGTGGACCGGAACCATTAGGTGTGACTGCAGAACAGATTAATTGTCCAACAGGTACGTTAGGAATACCAGAGTTTGGTACGAAATTTACCATTCAAATGTTAGTTGATACCAAACCGACAACATTTTCAGAATTGATTAAGATTTCTGGACTTTCTCATGGTACCGATGTATGGTTAGGTAATGCTCAAGAATTAATTCGTAACAATGTTGTTCCATTTAAAGAAGTTATCGGATGTCGTGACGATATCATGGTATATTTGATGTACAAAGGTATGGAACCGAAAAAAGCATTTAAAATTATGGAATTTGTTCGTAAAGGAAAAGCAAGTAAACAACCAGAACAATGGCAAGAATTTAAAAAAGAAATGGAAGCGGCTGGTATTGAATCATGGTTTATTGAATCGTGTGGTAAAATTAAGTACATGTTCCCAAAAGCCCATGCTGCAGCATATGTAATCAGTGCTTTCCGAGTTTCATACTTTAAAGTACATCATCCACTTTGGTATTATTGCTCTTATTTCTCTGTACGTGTTGACGATTTCGATATTGAAATAATGATCAAAGGATATGATGCGATTAAAAGTAAGATTGCTGAATTAGAAGCGAAAGGAAAAGAAGCAACGAATAAAGAAGTAAGTATTATTGAAACTTTAAAAATTGCTTTAGAAGCTACTGCTCGAGGCATCAAATTTGCACCATTATCTGTGACGGAAAGTGGGGCAAAGAATTTTGTGATTAAAGATGATCATACATTGATTCCACCATTCCGTACAATTGATGGATTAGGGTTAACAGTTGCGGAAAAGATTGTTGAAGAACGAGAAAAAAATGCGTTCTTAAGCATTGAAGATTTACAAAAAAGAGGAAAAGTTTCAGCGACTTTAATTGATAAAATGAGAATGATGGGAATGCTAGATAATATGGATGAATCTAGTCAACTTAGTTTATTTTAGAAAGTAGGCGTAAGTCTACTTTTTATATTTCTGGATTTTCATTGCTACTAGCATTATTTGCAGAATCTTGAAGTACTACATATAATACGATAATTGCTCCAATTGTATTTAGAATAGACGCGAAATTCTGCAAAGTTAATAAGGTAGTATCCTCTTGATTTTCACGGGCATTTTGTAATGTAATTTGATTTACATAGAGAAAGACACTTGTTAAAATTAAAATCATGAAATGATTCAATATATTTAACTTTCTCGCTTCTTCTGGAGTAAGCGTTGTATCTTCATTTTGAATGACATGTTTTCGATACTGTGTTAAATATATCGCAATTGCAGTAGTAATTAAATAACAAAAAGAAGCAACCTCTTGAATATTTAAAAGTTTAATTTCATCAATGTTGCTACTATTCTTCATATTTTTTAATTTGCTTTATTTTATCCAATTCACTGACTGTTACAAATTGATAACCTTCTTCTTTTAATTGTTTTAATAATTTTTCTAAAATCGTAACGGTTTGTTTTTTGGTATCATGCATTAAAATAATACTGCCATTTTTGGTATTTTGTACTGTTTTCTTTAAAATACGATTAATATTATGGCTTTCCCAATCTCTGGTATCGACATCCCACATCACGATTTTTAATTGTGAACGTTTTCGCAAAGATTGATTGACAGCACCATAAGTAGGACGCATGAGACGAGGAGTAAAACCGGTTATTTTTTTAACAATTTGTTGAGTTTGATTGATTTGATTTAAAAATTCTTGGTCACTCACTTTTGTTAACCATTTATGATTGTAAGAATGATTTCCAATTTCATTTCCTTCTTGAACCATGCGACGCATTGTATCACTGTAGATTTCTACTTTATTACCAATTACAAAAAAAGTTCCACTGGCATCGTATTTCTTTAATATATTTAAAAGTTCCTCTGTATAGACACTGGGACCATCGTCAAAAGTAAGAGCAACACTTTTCTGGTTAGGATCAATAATTTTTGTTGTAGTTTCTATTTTCTTCCATTCTGGTTCTGTTTTACCTTCGTTAATATCAATAGTTAAACCTAATTTTTCAATGGAAATTGAAACGGTAATCATATCGAAATAACCTGCTGTAATTTCATATGGTTCAAAGTAAAAATAAAATTGTTCCTCATCAAAGGTAAAATGTATTTCCGAAAATTGCTTCAATATTTCTTTTGCACGATCCACTAATAAGCAATCGGGATATTGTTCTTTTAACTGTTTTAAAATCATTGTTGTAACTTTTTTTCTTTCAGTCGGAGAGATGACATCGGATAAAGTTAAAAACTTTTTTTCTTTTTTATCATATACATAGGTATTTAAATCATTCATTGGATTGGATAATAAATTAGAGTTAGAAAAGATTTTTAATACTACCATAATATATCTATCGTCAATGATGTCATAAGTATAATCAATATTAAATTCAGCATCTTTAGCAATTGCTACAAATTCTTTTTGTTGTTCTAAAAAAGTTTGATATCTCTGTTTGACATCTTTTTGTATTTTCTGATCTAAACGTTTTACATTCGTAATAGGATAGTTAATCGCAATCTTCATTTGATTGTTTTTTTGTACAATTGTTTTCACTTTATTTTCTTGTTTATTACAACCGGTGACAAGCAATAAGCAAAAACACAAACAAATTACTTTTTTCAAGGAAAATCAACTCCTATTAAAATATATTCTAAATTAGACAGATTCAATACAAAAAGAAATATTGATTTCATATGATAAGATAAAAGGATGTGGAAGTATGGAGAATGTATTGCCAAGTAATTTTGTGAATTGTCTGATGATTAGTTTAATTCTCTCTATTGTCATTATGGCATTATTACAGAAGTTTAAAAAATTGCCATTTATTAAAAGGTGTTGGCAAATATGGGTTTTAAATTTAATTTTTTCCTTTTTAATTGGAGTACCGTTTGCTATCTCATTTTATCATGTGAATACGAAAGATAGTGTCTGGGTTAGCTTATTCTGCTTTATTGGAGCTCCTTCTATTTATGAGGCGTTAAAAAAACAGAATTTATTACAATATCGCCCTGAGTCATTAAAAGATGATGTGGTCGAAGTACCAATCGAGAATAAAATTATCATTCCAACAGTTTCTAAAGAAACGGAAAATGAGGCAAAAAAATGAGAAAATGTAGAGAATATTAAAAAGCGAACAAAAAGTCGTGAAAAATGCTTAAAATACGTAAAAAACAAGGAAAATAAAATCGAAAAAAATTAAGTTGTAAAAAAACACAAAAAAACAAACTGTTAAAAAAATCGAAAAAATTTTTTTTACTAAAAATGTGTCAAAATGACATAAACTGTTGAAAATAAAAGGAAAGTTAAAACAAATGTGTAAAAATAACAAAAAGGAAAAATTAAAAAAAGTAAACTTTTGAAAATTTACATTTTTTTGTAAAGCCAATTTTTGTTGAAAATAAAGCATTTTTAAAAGACTTGAAAAAAAGTTAATTTTTTGTTCGCTTTTTGCTTGATTTTTTGTAATTGTATCGATATAATGGCAGTAGTTAAGCTAGGAGGAAGAGTTATGACAGGAATTATGGAAGATACTACTTTAGAATTACAAGTAGTGAAAAGAAATGGAAAGAAAGTTGACTTTGATGGAACAAAAATTGCGATGGCAATTAAAAAGGGATTTGATAGTTTAATTCCATCAGAAGAAAATGCCACATTACAAGATGTTGGTTATAGTGAAAAAGATGTTAATAAAGTTTATCACGCAGTGATTGAGCGTATTAAAAAAGAATATAAAGATGAAGATAAAATTAAAATTGAAACAATCCAAGATATGATCGAAGATGAATTAAAGAAAAAACATTATCAAGATGTTTATGAGTCATTTCAAGCATATCGTGAAAAAAGAAATCAATCTCGTGAATTATTTTCAGATAATAAGAGATTACACAAATTTTTAAAAACGATTGAAGGATTGGGATTAAAATCAGCAACAGAAGAAAATGCGAAAAGAGAAAACGCTAATGTTGATGGTGATACAGCAATGGGAACAATGCTTCAATATGGATCAACAATTTCAAAAGAATTTACAAAAGCATATTTAATGAAACGTAAATTTGCTGATGCTCATGATTCAGGTGCTATTCATATTCACGATATGGACTTTATGGCAATGGGAACAACAACTTGTTGTCAAATTGATTTAAATCATTTATTTAAGGGTGGTTTTTCAACAGGACATGGTCATTTAAGAGAACCAAATGATATTATGTCTTATGCAGCACTTGCAGCAATTGCTATTCAAGCGAATCAAAATGATCAACACGGTGGACAAGCAATTCCAGCATTTGACTATTATTTAGCACCTGGTGTATTAAAAACATTTAGAAAACAATTTAAACAAATTGTAAATGACTATTTAGATTTAGAAGGTTTAAAACCTCTTGTAAATATGGAAAGAATTGCAAAAGATATCAATAAATTAAATTCTATTGAATTAGATATCGATGAATTTGATGCGTATTCAAAGGGTAGTGAAAAAGTTCACGAGATTCTTTCTTTAGGATATCAAAAAGCACTTCAAAAAACAGATCGTATTACTTACCAAGCAATGGAAGCATTTATACATAATTTAAATACAATGCATTCTAGAGCTGGAGCGCAAGTTCCATTCTCAAGTATTAATTTTGGAACAGATACATCTCCAGAAGGAAGAATGGTTGTGAAAAATTATTTACTTGCTTTAGATGCTGGATTAGGACATGGAGAAACTCCTATTTTCCCAATTTCAATTTTTAAAGTAAAAGAGGGAGTAAACTATAATCCAGGAGATCCAAACTATGATTTATTCCATTTATCTTGTGAAGTATCTGCAAAGAGATTATTCCCTAACTTCTCATTTATCGATGCACCATTTAATTTACAATACTATAAAGAAGGAGATTACCGTACAGAAGTAGGATATATGGGATGCCGTACGCGTGTTATGGGAGATGTAACAGATCCTGATAATCAAGTAACACCAGGACGTGGAAATTTATCATTCACTTCTATTAATCTACCAAGAATTGGAATTAAACATGGTATTGTAACGAATGAAAAACCAGATATGAAAGGATTTTACGAGGAACTTGAAGAGTACATGGAACTTGTAAAAGACCAATTATTAGAACGTTTTGAAATTCAATGTAAAAAACATGTTTATAACTTCCCATTCCTATTAGGACAAGGAGTATGGACAGATGGAGATAAATTAAAAGCCAATGATCGTATTCGTAAATTATTAAAACATGGTACTTTAACATTTGGATTTATCGGACTTGCTGAATGTTTGAAAGCATTAATTGGTAAACATCATGGAGAAAGCGAAGAAGCACAAAAATTAGGACTTGAAATTATCGGATTTATGCGTAAGAAAGCTGATGAATATTCAAAACAATATAATTTAAACTTCTCATTGATTGCAACTCCAGCAGAAGGTTTATCTGGAAGATTTGTTAATATTGATAAAGCAATTTATGGAAAGATTAAAGGTGTTACAGATCGTGAATACTATACAAATTCATTCCATGTTCCAGTATATTATAATATTTCAGCAGCAAAGAAAATTGAATTAGAAGCCCCATACCATGAACTTACAAATGGAGGGCATATTACTTATATTGAATTAGATGGAGATACAACAGAAAATGTAGAAGCATTTGAAAAAGTTGTTCGTCTTATGAAAGAAGCTGGAGTAGGTTATGGAGCAATTAACCACCCTGTAGATCGTGACCCAGTATGTGGTTTCAATGGTGTGATTAACGATGTATGTCCAGGTTGTGGAAGAACTGAAGAAGATGGTGTTCATTTTGAAAGAATCCGTCGTATTACTGGATATTTAGTAGGAACTGTAGATCGTTTCAACAACGGAAAAAGAGCAGAAGAAAGAGACCGTGTAAAACATACATTAAACTTTAAAAATGCGAAAAATTAGACTAGCAGCACCGTTACAAACAGATAGTATTGTCGATGGCCCTGGAATTCGTGCAGTAATCTGGACACAGGGCTGTAAACATCATTGTAAAGGATGCCATAATCAAGAAACATGGGATTTTGAAGGTGGAAGTTTATATTCTGTTGATGAAGTCAAGAAACAGATGCGTGCGTTAGAAAATCACGATGGAATTACTTTGTCAGGAGGAGATCCATTCTTTCAACCAGAAGCTTGTTATGAACTTGCAAAATATGCGAAAAAATTAGGATTAAATATTTGGTGTTATACAGGGTTTACATACGAACAATTAATGAAATTACGTCATGTGAATCCTGCGATATACCAATTATTAGAACAAGTAGATGTTTTAGTAGATGGTCGATTTGAATTATCACAAAAAAGCTTGAATTTAAAATTTAAGGGATCTTGTAATCAAAGAATTATTGATGTCCCTAAGAGTTTAAAAGAAAATCGTGTTGTGACGATTGAAAAATACAACGAAGAAAAAGTATGGAAACAAAAATATCAAAAAGATGATTTTCTTTATATTTAGAAATTATAGATATATCCTATAATTTCTTTCTTTTTTTTTAGAAATATGCTATTATTTTAATAGTTGAGAGGTGTCAAAATGAAACAAGAAGGTTATTTAGATGCACAAGGACAACCAATTGTCAAACAACCAGTAGATCCTGTACAGTTAGCACGTAAAATGTCAATTATCGCACTTGTTGTTTTGATTATCATTTTTATTATTGTTTTTCTATATAAAAAGAGTAAGAATGATAAATGTACTTCGATTGAAAGTTTATTTGCTAATGCTGCTTTTAGAATTGTAGAAGATGAAGGAAAACTTCCAAAGATGAATGGTGATAAAGTAGTTGTTTCAGCGAATGAAATACACCAGAGTGGAAAAATTAATCGCGATGATATCACCATAAAAGAAGATGTATGTAAAGGTACTGTTACAATTACAAAAGTAAAAGGAAAATATATTAAAGTAACGGATTTAACAAATTGTAATTACTGTACAACTGATGAACATTATAAAGAGTATGGAGAATGGACAGATACAGAGCCAAAAGATGGTGATTATGTCGATGTTAAAACAACGTTTAATTATTATACTTTTGCCGATTATTATACTGAGTATTCTGATTGGTTAGAAGAAAGTGAAGTAAAGAAGACAAAAGATAAGAAATTAGGTATTTATTTACCAAAAGATGAAGATTATTTACCTGAAGTTCCAAGTCCAGGAAAATTAATTACGATTGAACAAGATCGTAAAAATACATATTCATATCGTGATAAACAATGGTTATTCTATAAATATCCAAATAATAATTATTCTGAGTATTCTAATGAACCAGTACCAGGATATGCATATAAAGATGAATATTCTAGAATTACTTCAAAACCATCTGATTGGTCTCCAAACTATCCAGATGAAAAAGATTATCGTGTAATTGATGAAACTGATGGATATCGTTGGTATAAAGAAGTAGATGGTAAAAAAGTTTATTGGAAGAGTGGTAAATACTATCCAGAAAGTCCGGGAAAAGGATATAAACAAGATACAAGTAAAGTCGTTCCAGTTTATTCTTATACAGATGATTTATATCGTTATTATAATGGTATTGAAAGAGATTATGGTGGTTTTGATTCCGTACCAACTGAATACTTCCCATATCGTGATGATGATACAATGGAATATACAACATGGAGTTCTTATGAAGATGAATCTTCTATCGATGATTCAAACCGTTCTTATCGTGAAGAGAGAATTAATGTCAATTCTAGATATCGTATTAAATATCGTATTACATCTGTATTACATTTAGATCATTATATGAAACGCACAGAATTTGAAAAAGAAACAGGAAAAACACTAGAAGAAATGAGTAATGCTTCTAATGTCATTTTAAAAACAAAATATCAATATCGATATCGCAAAGTAAAATAATCCCACAACGATGGGATTATTTTTTATAAATAGAAATCATCAATCTTCGCATCTATTTGAATGATAGTTTCTTTACGTTTCATATCTTTTAATGTTTCAAAAATTGTCTTTGCTTCTTCATCTTTCATTAAGTCAAATAAAGATACAATGCCAACTAACTTTTTTTGATCACTGACAAGTAGGCGAATTACTTTTTCTTTTTTCATCATCTGAATCGCATCTTTTACTTTCTTACTTTTCTCAATAGAACAAACATGTTTTGTCATATAATCTTTTACTTGACAGTTTTTCTTTTCGTTGTTAGCAAGTGCACGAATAACGATATCACGATCAGTGATAACTCCAACAATTTGTTTTTCTTTATTTGCTACAGGTAAAAAGCCAATTTCATATTGTCTCATTTTTTTCGCAACATCTTCAATTGAATCTGTTTCATAACAAACAATTGGTTGTGTTGATACTTTAATATTAAAATCCATTTTTATCACCCTTTCTATTATTTACAAATTCATATCTTTTATACACTGGAATAGATTAGAATAGGTGAGATTATGGCAAGGAGAATGAATTTACGAAAAAAATATATTATCTTTGATAAAAATAAAAAGAGAAGTAAAAAAAATCTCATTCTTTTAATCATATTTTTATTAATAATTATCGTATTTTTAAGCCTTTATATGATGAACCGAGTCTTATCTCCATTTTTAGAAAACTATGCGAAAGCTGAAATGAAAAAAATATCTAATTTAATTCTAAATCAATCATTAAGTAAAGAAGTACGTGCTGATATGAATGTCGATAACTTATATGTTCTTCATAAAGATAGTAGTGGAGCGATTACTTCGGTTGATTTAAATAGCGCCGTTGTCAATGAATTGCTAGGAGAGGTTACAAAGAAAGTGAGTCAAGATTTTAAGTTAGTAGAACAGGGAAAAGTAGATCAGTTAACATATTATCAACATGTTTTTGATGATACGATGTTAGATAAAAAAGCACTCAAAAAAGGAGTTGTTTTTTATATTCCCACAGGGCTAGCATTTAAAAATGTATTTTTATCTAATCTTGGTCCTAAAATTCCTGTTCGGTTTCGTTTAACTGGAGAAATAAGAAGTAACTTACAGACAGAAATAACAAACTATGGTATTAATAATGCGTTATTAGAAGTAAATATGCATGTTGAAATTACTCAAATGTTATTATTACCTTTTTCTACATCATCTATTAAAGTAGAAGGAAATTATCCACTCATTGTGAAATTAATTGAAGGAATTGTTCCCGATACTTATTTTTCTGGAATTCATAAAAACTCAGAGACTGTATTTCGACAGGTTTCATAATAAAAAGAATCGTGATATAATAAATTTGGACGTGATAATATGAAAATAGAAACATTTTTAGAACAAAAATACCAATTAATTGATAATTATAAAGATGGATATGAAAAAGAAGCTGTAGAACATTTATTTACAGAATATTTTCTAGATTATGACTATGTTATTGGAGACTGGTCTTATGGAAAACTTCGTTTGAAAGGGTTTTGTAATCCACAGAATCCAAAATATAATAAGAGAAATGCTATAGAATATAAAAAAACATATTTAGATACTTATTGTGCTTATAATTGTAAATATTTTGTACTACAAAAAATATAAGAAAATAAAAGAAACGTTTGTTTCTTTTTTTATATTTATAATAGAGTATGATATAATTGAAATGGTGAAACAGTATGAAAAAGATTATTTTAGTAGATGGAAATAACTTACTATTTCGAAGTTATTATGCAACAGCCTATAATGGTAATTTTATGAAAAATTCAAAGGGATTTCCTACTAATGCCTTATTTGGTTTTCATAACATGTTAACAAAAATAATTGCTGATGAGAAACCTGAATATATGATTGTCGCATTTGATAAAGGAAAAACTTTTCGTCATGAGGAATATAAAGATTATAAGGGTGGAAGAATTCAAACTCCAGATGAATTAAAACAACAATTTCCGATTGCGAAAGAATTAGTAACACTTATGGGATATACTTATTATGAAATAGATCATTATGAAGCAGATGATATTATAGGTACTTTTGCTGCTTATTGTGATGAAGATGATGAAGTGATTGGTACCATTGTCTCTAGTGATAAAGATTTATTACAATTAATTAGTGACGATGTGGATATGAAATTATTAAAACAAAAAGATTATATTCGTTATAATAAAGAAACATTCTTTGAAGACTATGGAATTATGCCAGAAAGAGTAATTGATTTAAAAGCATTAGAGGGAGATCCTTCTGATAATATTCCTGGAGTAAAAGGAATTGGAGAAAAAACAGCTCTAAAACTATTACGTAAATATGGTACATTAGACGGTATTTATGAACATATTGATGAAATAAAGGGAAGTGTTCATGATAAATTAGTACTAGATAAAGAAAATGCATATCAAAGCTATCATCTTGCTACAATCATAAAAAATGTCGATATGGATATTTCTATAGAAGATGTTAAATGTCGAGAAAGAGATCATAAAAAACTAGAAAAATTATACGAAGAGCTAGAATTTTATTCTTTCTTAAAAAAGGAAAAAGAATATCAAAAAAAAGAACCTGAAGAAGTAGAAGAAGTTCCAATTGTAAATAGTATTGATGAGATTAAAGTAGAAGGAAAATGTTCTGTTTATTTAGAATTATTAGGTACAAATTATCATCATAGTGATATCTTAGGAATGGCTGTTTATGATGGAAAGAACTTACAATTTATTCCGAAAGATATCTTAGTACAAAATCCTAAATTTTTATTAGAAAACGAGAAGTATACTTATGATGCAAAAAAAGTATATGTCGCTTTAAAATGGTTAGGAATTGAGATAGAAAATATTACCTTTGACAGTATGATTGCTGCATCATTATTAGATTATAATGTCAAAGATGATATTAGTTATCTCGCTAATAATTTTGACTATCATATTCCTTTTTATGAAACAGTTTATGGGAAAAAGAAATTAAAGGCTCCTAAGATAGAAGAAGTTGCTCTATATGCTGGAAAAAAAGCAAAATTTATTTATGAAACAAAAGAAACATTAGAAAATAAATTGAAAGAAGAAGAATTATTAGACCTTTATAAAAATATTGAATTTCCACTCGCTTTTGTATTAGGCGATATGGAATATCAAGGAGTTTATTTAGATCAAAATACACTCAAAGAAATGGGAAAAGAAATTGAACAAAATGTTAGTCGTTTAGAACAAGAAATTTATAAACTAGCAGGATGTGAATTCTTAATTACTTCACCAAAAGAACTTGGTAATATTTTATTTGAACGATTAGGATTACCACATGGTAAAAAAGGTGCAAGAGGATATTCTACAGCTGCCGATGTATTAGAAAAATTAAAAGATGTACATCCAATTATCAATAAGATTTTAGAATATCGAATGATTACAAAATTATATACAACGTATATTGAAGGATTATTAAACATGGTAAAAGAAGATGGTAAAATCCATACGATTTATACACAAACATTAACTAGAACAGGGCGTTTATCATCGATTGAGCCAAATTTACAAAACATTCCTGTACGTACAGAGTATGGAAGATTAATTCGTAAAGCATTTATACCAAGTGAACATTGTGTGATTCTTGGTGGAGATTATTCTCAAATTGAACTTAGAATTTTAGCTCATATGTCTGGTGTTCAAGCTTTAATTGATGCCTTTAATCAAGGAATGGATATCCACACGAAAACAGCAAGCGATATCTTCCATGTCGCTCCTGAAGAAGTAACAAAACAAATGAGAAGAGTTGCAAAAGCAGTTAACTTTGGAATCATTTATGGAATCAGTAGCTTTGGTCTTAGTGAAAACTTAAATATTAGTGTAGGAGAGGCTAAACATTTTATCGACCATTATTTAGAAACTTACCCAGGTATTCAAGAGTATATGGATCAGCAAATTAAACAAGCTTATCAAGATGGATATGTTAAAACACTTTTCCACAGGAAAAGAGTTATTGCCGAATTAAAGAATAGTAATTATATGATTCGTCATCAAGGTGAAAGAATGGCACTCAATACTCCAATTCAAGGAACGAGTGCAGATATTATTAAAAAGGCAATGGTAGACATTGGAAATGAATTAAAAAAACGTAAATTGAAAACCAAAATGATATTACAAGTACATGACGAATTATTATTTGATTGTGATAAAGATGAAATTGATATCATCAAGGAAATTATAAAAGATAAAATGGAACACGTATTAACATTAAAAGTACCATTAAAAGTAGATATTGCTTACGGAAATAATTGGTATGAAGCAAAATAAAAATATCGAGTTCACTCGATGTTTTTTCTTTTCATTAAGAGTAAAATATGGTATATTGGATATAGTAGAAGACTCGTGAGGTGTAGTATATGAACAGAGTTCGCGTTAGCCAAAAGTTACCATGGGGGGGGGTATTTAGATAATAAACCCCTTGAATATAAAAGCAATATAAAAAATGTTTGTTGTAGGAACTTAGTATTAAGTTGTTTTCTTTGTGGAAACAACTTTTTTGCGTATTGTTTCTTAGACAAAGTTGGAATGAAAAAAAGGATAGAAAAAGATAAAAATATTTGGTACACTAATAATGTACAAATGATAGATAGGAGTGTAATAATATGAGAAATCATAAGAAGAATAAAACATATCTTTTGATAGGATTAGTCGTTATTTGTATCTTTCTCATGTTAGGTTTAGGTTATGCACTTCTATCACAAAATCTAGAAATTCAAGGAACAGGAACGATTACCAGTGATTGG
>ULTH01044545.1_pt1 | contig 48155 bp, 46 predicted proteins | sample 1957421 | NCBI WGS metagenome assembly ULTH01 (sample SAMEA4835729, study PRJEB28245) | human gut metagenome | biome: gut microbiome; material: fecal sample | place: Denmark | collected 2008 | reverse complement strand
CGTTTTATGCCTTATTTTGCAGCAAGAGTAGTTGAAAAGAATTTGAAAGCTGCTGTTGCTAATGCTCAAGAAAAATATGGCGTTTCTGCTGAATCATTAAAGATTTCAGAAATCTTTGCTGATGAAAGCCAAACATTCAGACGCGGAAAACCAAGAGCACAAGGTCGTATTTACAAAAGACTAAAACGTACATCTCACTTAACATTGAAAGTAAGTGACAACAAGTAGGTGCCAAAGGCACATCACCCTGATAAATTTCAGGGAAACGCCCGGGATTACAATCAAATATAAGCGGGCAAGATAAGATGTTAGTATAACGAAAAAAAGGTATAAAAAATGGGACAAAAAACACATCCAACCGGATTTAGAGTAGGTATAATTCAGCCTTGGTTAAGTACCTGGTACGCTAAGGTAAAAGATTATGCTGAATTTGTTGCAGAAGATGCAAAAATAAGAAAATTCGTTAAGAAAAAATTATATGCAGCAGGTGTTTCTAAAATCTTAATTGCAAGAAAAGCATTAATGATTACAATTACTGTTGTAACAGCAAAACCTGGTATCGTTGTCGGAAGAGGCGGTCAGGGTATTGAAGAACTTAAACAGGAAGTTTCAAAATATCTTGGTAAACCGGTTACAATTAATGTTGTAGAAGTTGCAAGAATTGACGCAGATGCACAATTAGTAGCTGAAGCTATTGCCCAGCAATTAGAAAAACGTGTAGCATTTAGACGTGCTATGAAACAGGCAATGCAGCGCACAATGAGAGCAGGCGTTCAGGGTATTAAAGTTATGGTATCCGGACGTTTGGGCGGTGCTGAAATTGCACGTTCTGAATGGGCAAAAGAAGGCAGAATCCCGCTTCAAACTCTTAGAGCTGATGTAGACTACGGTTTCACAGAAGCAGATACAATTATGGGTAAAATTGGTGTTAAGGTTTGGATTTTCAAAGGCAACTTAATGCCTGGTGAAAAAGCAGACCAGAACATTAAAGCAAAATCAGGCAAAGATAACTCAGAAAAAGGCGGAAGACGTCCGAAAAGAAGAGCTATTGAAGCTGAATAAGTAAGTGTCCGGAATAAACCGGCGACACAAATGAAATTAAGTAAAAAATAATTAACAGGAGTAAATAAAATGTTACAGCCTAAAAAGACTAAATACCGCAAAATGATGAAAGGCAGAATGAAAGGCCACGAAACAAGAGGAACAAAACTCGAGTTTGGAAGCTACGCATTACAAGCCTTAGAACCAGGCTGGATTACCAGCAGACAAATCGAGGCAGCACGTCGTGCTATGACTCGTGAAATCAAACGTGGCGGTAACGTTTGGATAAAAATCTTCCCGGATAAACCTATTACTGCAAAACCTGCTGAAACTCGTATGGGATCAGGTAAAGGTAACTTGGAATACTGGGTTGCGGTTGTTAAACCAAACAGAATTCTTTTTGAACTTGAATACTTTGATAGAAATGTTGCAGTTAATGCCTTAGAATTAGCAGCACAAAAACTTCCTATCAAAGTTAAAGTTGTCGAAAAGTCTAAATTGGAAGCTTAACTTGCACTAACAAGAAAAAGGAAACTATAAAATGAAATTAAGTGAAATGCGCGAAAAATCAACTGATGAGCTACAAAGTGCAATTGTTGAATGGAAAAAACAGTTATTTGACTGCAAGATGAAACTTTCAACACACAAATTAGAAAACACAGCACTTGTTTCTAAAACAAAACGCTTAATAGCTCAAGCAAAAACAGTAATAAAAGAAAAAGCGGATTGCGAGCAGAGGGCGTAGAGCAAGACACTCTGCTAAACAAACAGCAATGTTTGTTAAAGAGGGTCGAGGTCGAAGGCCCGTTTAATGCGAGCAACCAAGGAGCGGATTGCGAGCAAAGAGTAAAAGGCTTGCAGAAGTGCAAGACTTTGTAACTCGTTAACCGCGAGCAACCAAGGAGAATAATAAATGCCTAAGAAAGAAAAACAAGGAATAGTAGTAAGCAGCAAAATGAATAAAACAGTAGTTGTAAGAGTAGCTGATTACGAACCACATCCAAAATACAAAAAGATTATTGAATCTAACAAAAACTATAAAGCTCATGATGAAAACAACATCTGTAATGAAGGTGATACAGTAAGAATTATTGAATCAAAACCTCTTTCAGGTGACAAACGTTGGTCAGTGCTTGAAGTAGTTGAAAAAGCCCGTTAATTTTTAAAGGGTTATGGCAGCATTACCATTGAGTAATGAGAGGCCGATAGTAGAAAATACTTTAAAGTAAAAAGGAAAGTAAAAATGATACAACAAGAAACCAGATTAGAAGTAGCAGATAACACAGGTGCAAAACAACTTTTGTGTATCCGTGTTATGGGCAGCTCAAATAAAAAATTTGCAGCAGTTGGCGATGAAATCGTAGCTACTGTAAAAGATGCAACTCCAAATATGGCAGTTAAAAAATCTGAAGTTGTAAAAGCAGTTGTAGTAAGAACAAAGGCTGATATTAAACGTGCTGACGGTTCAGTTATCAGATTTGATGAAAATGCAGCTGTAATTATCAACAAAGACGGCAACCCGAGAGGAACACGTGTGTTCGGACCAGTTGCCCGTGAACTCAGAGATAAAGGCTATATGAAAATAGTTTCTCTTGCTCCGGAAGTTATCTAGTTGAATTTTGCGCATGGGATGGCGAGCTAAGCAAACCAGACCGCAAAAAAGCACAGAGCGAGCGAATAAAAACAAAATGAGCAACAGCGAAGTGTGAAGCAATAATTCAGGTTCGGAATAAAGAAACCAGAAACAAAATTAAAAGGTCGAATTTTGTTTCAAAATTACAAAAATAATGGAGAAAAATTTAAATGACAGATAAAGATAAAAAAAGCTTGCATGTAAAAAATGGTGACAGAGTTATCGTTATTGCAGGCAAAGACAAAGGAAAAATCGGTAACGTAAAAAAAGTTAATCCTTCAGAATCAAAAGTGGTTGTAGAAGGCGCTAACATGGTTACTAAAGCTCAAAAGCCTCAGCCAATGGCTGGTATTCAGGGCGGTTTAATCAAACTGGAAGCTCCTCTTGATGCTTCAAAAGTTATGATTGTATGTCCGGCTTGCGAAAAACCGACAAGGATCAAACACGATGTCGTTGACGGCAAAAAAGTTCGTGTTTGTAAAAAATGTGGTGAACAATTAGACGTTTAATATTTTTGATAATATAATATTAAATGTCGTAGAATTAAGGAAATACGAAAATGACAAAAACAGAAAGTTTAAAAGCAAAATACGATAAAGAAGTAAAAGCTGCAATGAAAGAAAAATTCGGCTATAAAAATGATATGCAGATTCCAAAACTTCACAAGATAGTTTTGAATATGGGTGTCGGCGAAGCTTCTCACAACTCTAAAATTGCTGAAGCTATTGAAGCTCAATTAACTAAAATTGCAGGTCAAAAATGTGTTATTACCAAAGCTAAAAAATCAATCGCTACATATAAATTAAGAGAAGGTATGCCGGTTGGTGCTATGGCAACACTCAGAGGCGAAAGAATGTATGATTTCTTACAAAAATTAATCTGCGTAGTATTCCCTCGTATTCGTGACTTCAGAGGTATCAGTGCAAAATCATTTGACGGCCGCGGTAATTATACTTTAGGTTTGAAAGAACAGGCATTGTTCCCTGAAATTACATATGAAGAAGTTGATCTCGTAAAAGGTATGAACATCTCTATCATCACAACAGCAGAAACTGATGATGAAGCAAGAGAATTGTTAAGATTAATGGGTATGCCTTTCAAAGGGATGAACAAATAGTAGGATATAATTATCCAAGCAATTATATAGATAAACTAACTAACAAAGGAGAAATTCATGGCTAAGAAAGCGATGATAAACAAAGAACTCAGACGTGAAGCACTTGCTGCAAAAGGTAAATACCCTGTAGTAAGATTGCACAACAGATGCAGCATCTGCGGCAGACCACATGGTTTCCACAGAGATTTCGGTCTGTGCAGAATTTGTTTGAGAAAAATGGCTCACCAAGGTTTATTACCTGGTGTTACAAAAGCTAGCTGGTAGCGCGAGCGAGCTGAGGGCGCAGGCTGGTGTTCTTGCTGAACAGCAGGACAAACAGAGCCTATGACCCGTTAATCGCGAGCGAGCAAGATAATAAGATTTGCCCGATAATTTGACGGCATACATATCCTTGCTAAACTGCTAAAAATCGTCAAGGCGGCTAAGACCGAACCGGACAAAAATTGGTAAGTAGCGCCGGAAGTTTATTCCGGCATAAGAAAAAAGGAATATTAAAATGAATACAGATCCTATAGCAGATATGCTTACAAGAATAAGAAACGCAAACATCGTTTCTCACGAAAAAGTTGAAGTTCCTTCTTCTAAATTAAAAATTGAATTAGCAAAATTGTTAAAGGAAGAAGGTTTTATTGCTGATTATTCTGTAAAAGAAGTTGGCAAATTTAAAGTGTTAGAAATTACATTGAAATACGACGAAAAACATAAACCGGTAATTTCAAAATTACAGAGAGTTTCAAGACCTGGTTTGAGAACTTACTGTAAAGCTCAAAACTTACCTAAAATTTTAGGCGGTATGGGTGTTGCAATCGTATCAACAAGTAAAGGTCTTTTAACAGATAGAAAAGCCCGTAAAGAAAATGTTGGCGGGGAAATTCTCTGTTACATTTACTAGTTTTTTTAATATAATCAAAAAAGACCGGTCTGTACCGGTCTTTTTTCGTATGCAGCTGTAATAAATGTTAAGTGTTTGTAATTTATTTTAGTAATATCTTTTGACATTTAAAATTCTTTAATATAAAATAACTCTGGGTGTAATTGGTAGAAAGACCCGGCCGGATGGGACAAAGTAAAGGCAATTCTGAACTAGTCCCGGGCTTGATCAAAAAGAAAAAGCTTCCGGCGATGTTAGTTAATACCATTAAAGGAGAAATTAAAATGTCACGTATTGGTAAATTACCTATCGAAATTCCGCAAGGCGTTGATGTTAAAGTGGAAGATCACCAGGTTACAGTTACAGGTCCTAATGGAACAGAAGTTGTTGCAATCAGACCTGAAATCAATGTAAAAGTTGAAGATAATCATATTATTGTAACCAGAGTTGATGATTCAAGACAGGCACGTTCTTTGCATGGTTTGTCAAGAACTTTAATTGCAAACGCTGTACATGGCGTAAAACACGCTTTTGAAAAGAAATTAGAAATTCAGGGTGTTGGTTACCGTGCTAATATGGAAGGTAAAAATCTTAACCTTTCTTTAGGCTATTCACATCCTGTAATCGTTGAACCGCCGGAAGGAATTACAATTACTGTAGAAGCTAATACAAAAATTACAGTAAAAGGCGCTAACAAGCAAACAGTTGGTGATGTTGCAGCTTATATCAGATCTAAACGTCCTCCTGAAGTTTACAAAGGAAAAGGTGTAAGATATGAAGGCGAACACATCAGACGTAAAGCAGGTAAAGCTGGTAAGAAATAATAACCGGCCGTTATTTAAGTAGCAATCGCCCGTATGAACCCTTGGTAGTGGTTATCAAGAAGGTTCGGGTAAAAGGAGAAATTAAAAATGATTAAAAGAAAAGCAAGAAAACCACAGGTTCAAAAAAGACACCAGTCAATCAGAGTTAAAATTTCAGGAACAAAGGAATTTCCTAGACTGGCTGTTTACAGATCAACAAAACATATTTATGCTCAATTAATTGATGATGAAAACAGAGTAACAATTGCTTCTGCATCATCTGTTGATAAAGACTTAAAAGAAAAACTGCCTCATGGCGGCAATATAGAAGCTGCTAAGGTGGTAGGTGCTGCTATAGCTGAAAAAGCTAAAAAAGCAGGAGTTGAATGTGTAGTATTTGACCGCGGAGGCTTCTTATACCATGGTCGCGTTCAGGCTTTGGCTGATGCTGCTCGTGAAGCAGGTCTTATGTTCTAATATTGAACCTGAAACATTGAAAACACACCTTTTTAAAGGTGTGTTTTTTTATTTAAAAATGTTACATTTTTATTATTTTTTTACATTGACTAGCAATTTTTTTTTTTCTTGTGTATTATTTCTAACATACTTTATTTTTTATAAAGTGGAATTTAGGAATTATGCAATTATTGATTGATAAAGAATTAAATTCAAATGATAAGATACTAAAACCCGATTTTAACTCACGCACCGGACGAGAATTGCTGGTATTTTATCTTCAAACAAAGTTCAGACAAATTCTGGCTTATGACAGGCGTTGTACTGACCCGATTTTTATAAATGTAAATGAGAATTTTATTTCAAACTTTTCCAAAAGATTAATAAATAATCCTCATAAACGCTTGTTAATCGGGATTACCGGAGAATCTGCATCAGGCAAGTCTACAATCTGCAAAGAATTGAAAAAGATTATCGAACAACTGTCTATGCCTGTTTCTGTATTGAGTACCGATAATTATTTTAATGATATTTCAAAATTAATAAAACAATATGGCTCATTTGATAATTTAAGAGATAATGGTTATGACGTGGATGCTCCTTCAAGTTTTCAGCTCGACACGCTGAAGAGGGATTTGGAAATTCTGGCAAACGGCAGTGATGTAAAAATTCCTATGTATCTTCCTAATGGCACCGGAGTATCAGTTCCAAATGCCCAGGACGTTACTTCAAGAAAAATTATTGTAGTTGAAGGTATTGCTACAATGTATGAGCAGGTTAAAGATATTTTTGATGTAAAAATTTATGTTGAAGCTGAAAATTCTGTAAGAAAAGAAAGATTTATACATAGAGCCTGCAAGGAACGCAACCAGAGCGAAGAAAACGCATTAAAGCATTGGGATTATATAACAAGTGCCGGTGAAAAATATGTAAAACCGTTTAGAAATTCTGCTGATTTGGTCTTGAATGGTAATGCTGATCTGGAATATTTTTCACAGATTTTGGAATATATTCATACAATAACTAATAATTTTCAGTAGTTTTTTAAAAAAACTTAACAAAAGAAGTGTTTTTGCCATATTGAATTAAATATGCTAATATTAAAATACAATTATTGTGGAAATTTATAAGAGTTTATGAATTAAATCCACTAAATAATTGATACTGAATTTGTTATATTTATATATAATCTAATTGTAATCGGTGGTGTACACATAAAAATAAGAGAGAGTGGAATAGAATACGGATATGATAAAAAATAAAAGATTGCCATTAAAAGAAAAATTTAGCATCTTTTTTCTGTCACTGTTTTTGGTAGTGCTGATGTTTAATGCTACAGGCTGCGGAAACAATGCTGACACAGGGCTTGATAATTCTGATGCCCAGGTGGAAGTTCCTGGAGAAACTCCTGGAGCTATCGGAGAAGATTCCTCTGTTACTGTGGTTGATGAAACAGGTTCTGACAAAATGGTGGATGTTACATTAGAAAGTGTTGGCAGAGCTAATCCTTTCCTTCCGTCTAAAGAAGGCAGAGCTCTTGCGATTAAAGAGAATTTGAAATTTGATCTGATGGAACCTCCTGTTACTCCGCAGGCGGATGAATATACGCAGAGAGTTATTGCGACAAAGATTTCCGGCATTATGTATGATAAATATAATCCGTCAGCAATTTTGAATATTGAAGATACCGATTATCTGGTTAGGTCCGGAGATGTTATAAATGGATATAAGGTTTTGGCTATAAGTCCTACAACTGTTACTGTTCAGCTTGGTCCTAACGTTTATAAGGCCGGGGTTGGCGAGGTTGTGGATGAAGATGCCATAAATTACAATACCGTTTCAAATTTATCTAGTAAATTTGGCGGAGCATCAAATAATAAAAAGAAATAAATGAAATGTAAAATAAGCAGGAGCAGCGATGAAAAATACAATTAAAAAACTTTCAACTTCAATGATGTTATTAGTATTTGCTTTATCAAATACAGTAACAGCTTCAAGTGCATTCAGCCCTGAGGGTTATACAGCTGATAAGCCTATTTTAAGAGGCTCAGCTCCATCAGTGCTTAATTTAAAAGGCGAAGTTAATATTACAAAAAGAAACATTCCAATAAGCCTGAGTCTTCGTGATTCTGATGTAAAACAGGTATTGCGTATGTTTGCGGATAAAGCAGGATTAAATATTATATTTAAGGGTGATATTGACGGCAAAGTTACAATGGATTTAGTTAATATTCCACTGAACTCAGCTTTTGATATGGTTCTGGAAACTTCGGATTTAAGTTATGTTCTTGAAGATAACACATTGATTATTACAAAAACCGATGATGATACCAGCATAGCAAAACAGGCAATGACAGTGCTCCCTGTAAAATATGTCAGCGCCAAAGCTATTGCGGATTTCTTGAATAAGAATATATATGGTATGAAAAAACCTGGGCTTTCTACAAAAGAAATTGCCACAACTAACCCTTCGACAAACGAAATTCTGATTTTTGGTTCTCAGAACGATGTAAAAATCGCGCAGAAAATCATAGATCAATTTGATAAAAAACCTGTAACAACCGTATTCAGGGTAAACCATACAACTCCTGCAGAAATGTCTACAATGATTTGTGACATGCTTCTTCCGACTTCAGGTATTAAAGGCGATGGAAGCACAGGCGGTGCTGCAGGTATTATGACAGGTGCTGCTGCTGACAGCGGTGGTGGCGATAGCGATATTGTACTTGGAGAAGGTACAGTGGCTTGTTCTGTTTCAGCAGAAGAAGGCGGTGATGGCGAAGTCGCTCCTGTAGGACTCGGCGGTTTAGCTGTTGCTTATTATACACAGCTTGGTACTGTTAATATTATAGGCGGCTCTGAGCAGCAAGTTGATATGATTAGAGAATTTATTGAACAGAATGACAAAAGGCAGCCTCAGGCTTATCTTGAATTTTCAATCATAGAATTAAATGAAGATGGTTCAAGAAACTTCTCTAACGTATGGAGCTTTACAAGTAAACACTTCCGTATAAATGCCGATGCTGAAGGCAATACAAAGTTTGATCCTATTTACGTAGCTGGACCAACACAGCATTACGGCGGTGATTCTGCAAAATTAGTTTATACAATCAACTACTTGCTGCAGAACGGTAAAGCAAGAACCATTTCTAACCCGCGTATTCTTGTAACAAATGGTCAGCAATCAACAATAGATATGACTTCTGATTACGTTAAAACAGTAACTTCACAGGTTGTACAAGGTTCTTTGAATGCTACCACCCAGAGAGATTATGAAATCGGCGAAGATGATGGTATTAAAATCGAAGTTACACCTTTCATCAGCCCTGATGGTTATGTATATCTGAATTTGAAACCTGATTATGCAATTATTAAAGAACAGATTTCAACACTCAGTACTGATGAAGAAGCTGCAAAACAAGGTATCCAGGATATTCAGGCTACTTTACTCCAGAGAAGAAATCTTGAGTTGAAAAATGTCAGAATCAAAGACGGTGATACCCTTGTAGTTGCCGGTATGATGAGAGAGTATGAATCTAAGAAAATTAATAAAATCCCGTTCTTAGGTGATATTCCGGGACTTGGTTCTTTCTTCAGAAGTACAACTTCTACAAAAGAAAAATCAGAACTTGTTATCCTGATTACTCCGAAAATCTTGACTGATTCAAATGAAAACACTGTTAACAGAGATGCTTTATAAGAAGTAAAGAATAATATCATAATGAATGAATTACTAAACAGATTAAAAAATAGTGTCAATAAACAGATACTCAATAAGGTTGACAGAGCACTGTTGGAACAATATAAATTTGTTCCAATTAGTGTTAAAGATAAATTCCTTTTTGTAGCAATCAATGCTTCCTCTGATAAAGATGCTATAAACGGAAAATTACGTCAGTACTTTCCATATCAGATAAAATTCATTCAGGTACCCGGTAATGATTTATCTCAGCTCATAGCAGAACTTTTAGGCGGTGATAACGCTCAGGGAGGCAGTGCACATGCACAGGAATCTGTCCAGGCAAAACTCGGCGAACTCTTAATCCAAAAAGGATATATTACTGATGTTCAGCTTCTGCAGGCACTGGCTGAAAGCAAGCGTAATAAAACCCCTATTGGTTCAATGCTATTTAAACTAGGGTTTATTACTCTGGATCAGCTGAAAGAAATCCTGCATATCCAGACTGGTTTTGATGTTGTAACTGCAGATCAGCTTGCAGCACAGTCAAAATATATTAATATTTTGCCGGAAGACTTTATCAAAAATAACAGAATTATACCGATTTCTTCAGACGGCAAAACATTAATGCTTGGTGTTGTTACTCCTGTTAAGCCTGATGTTCTAAAGGAAATTATTTACTTAACCGGTCAGAATCCTAAGCAGTTGTTAATGACTCATTATGAGTTTGAGAATGCTTTAAATACTTTCTTCAGCCAAAGCAAGAAAGAAACCCAGCAAATTATCAAACAGATCGAAGAAGAGTCTGAAACTTTTCAGGTGGAAGCCTCTTTGGCAGATATGGTTGATAGCGAACTTCAGGATTCAAGCGGCTCAATTGCAAAGTTTGTTAACCAGATTATTACAACAGCAATTGATACAAAAGTATCCGATATTCACATTGAACCAAGGCTGAGCGGCTATATTGTGCGTTACAGAAAAGATGGTATGCTGTCTAAAGTTCTTGATATACCATCAAAGGTTGAAACATCAGTTATTGCCCGTTTTAAGGTTCTCTCAAGGATGAATATCGCTGAACACAGAAGACCGCAGGATGGTACTTTTTCTATTAAGTACAAAAACGGTTCTTATGACTTCCGTATTAACACACTGCCTGTAGCAGGAAAAGAGAAGGTTTGTATTCGTGTACTTGCACCGGCTGTGAGTTTGAATGCTGATGATAAAAATATTAAACTTGTCGGCGGTACTCCGGAAGATATTGTTAAAATTAAAAATATGGTAAGCTGTCCGAATGGTATTATCCTTACCTCAGGTCCTACCGGTTCAGGTAAAACAACAACTTTATACTCTGTATTAAAGAGTTTGAATGATGAAGATGTTAACATTACAACAATTGAGGACCCGATAGAAATTAAGCTGGAAGGGATTAACCAATCTCAAATCAACGCTAAAGCAGGTATTACATTTGCGTCCTGTATGCGTGCGATATTAAGACAGGACCCTGATATTATTCTGGTTGGTGAAATTCGTGACTATGAAACTCTTGAAATTGCAGTTTCAGCTGCATTGACAGGTCACCTTGTACTAAGTACTGTTCACACCAACTCTGCAGCAGCAACAGTTACTCGTATGATTGAAATGGGTGCAAAGGATTACCTTGTTGCATCTACTTTATCCGGTGTAATTGCGCAGCGTCTTGTTAGAAAGCTCTGTGATGACTGTAAAGAAGAATATTACCCTACATATGAAGAAGCAAGTAAGATTTCTGCGGATGAAGAAGAAATTCAAAGACTAATGAAAACTCCGATTTACCGCGCAAAAGGCTGTAATAAATGCGGTTTTTCAGGGTATGTAGGTCGTCTTGGCGTTTATGAAATCATGACAATTAACAAAGAAATCAAAAAACTTGTTGCAGACGGCGCCCATGATATTGAGATTGAGGAAGCCGCCGTAAGAAACGGTATGAGAACTCTCCATCAATCCTGTATGGGACACATTCTTAATGGACAAACGACAATTGATGAATTTGTCAGAGTTCTCGGTATTGTTAATGAATAGGTGAAGCATGGCAATTTATAACTACGTAGCACTAAAAAATAATAAAGATATTGTAAAAGGTAAAGTTGAAGCCGAAGATTTACGCGATGCGCGAGAGAAGGTCAGAAGTTTAGGCTTTTTACCAACAAAGGTTTATGAAGAAAAGCTTGGAAGCGACAACAAAAAAGAGGCTGCTGTTTCAGTAAAAGGCGGTCAGATGAAAACCCTCGGGCTTTCCGAGAAGATGGAATTTACTTCAACCCTTCAAATTCTTGCACAATCTGGTATTCCTATGATTGAGTCATTAATGTTTATTGAAAATGACGCAGCTAAACTGAAAATCAGACTTGTTGCAAAAGAGCTAAGACGCCAGATTATGGCAGGTGCTACTTTCGCTGATACTATTGCCAAATATCCTAACCAGTTCGGTCAAATTTATATAGGTTTGTGTAAAGCCGGTGAAGATTCCGGTGAATTGGAAAAAACTCTTGGACGTTTGTTGGAATTGCTTACAAAACAGGCAAATATCCGCGGCAAAGTTATTGGTACATTGATGTATCCAATGTTTGTAATTGTTCTTGCGGTTATCATTGTACTTGTCATGTTAATGTTTGTATTCCCGGTATTTAAAGATATGTTTGACGGTATGGGCAAGGAGCTTCCTTGGATTACACAAACCCTCATGGACATAGGTTTATTCCTGAAAAAATTCTGGTATTTGGTACCGTTTATTCTTGGTTCGGTTACGGCATCTATCATTTTCTTATTTAAGTGGGAGCCAAGTAAACGTAAAATTGATGAATTTACTCTAAAAGTTCCGCTTTTATCAGATTTGATTCAGTATTCAAACTTTGCAAACTTTGTAGCCGTTATGCAGGTTGCTTACGATGCCGGTGTTCCGATTGTTGAATGCTTGTATCTTTCTAACTTAACTCTTACAAACTTTACTTTGAAAGAAAAGATTGAAAAATCAACCGGTATGGTTCAACAAGGTCAGCACCTGTCTGTAGCACTGAGAACCACAGGTTCTGTTCCAAAGATGATTTTATTTATGATTGCAACAGGTGAACAGTCCGGTCGTTTGGGTGAAATGTTACTTCAAGCAACAAGATATATTGATAAAAAGCTCGATGATATTATCGATACAATGACTAAGATGATTGAGCCGTTAATGTTGATTGTAATCGGTTCTATCGTATTAACTCTTGCGTTGGCATTATATCTTCCGTTGTTTGGTTCTTATATGTCAGACTAATCATAAGGATAGATAAAGCTTATGAAGACTTATGTAATAACAGGTGCAACCTCCGGTATAGGAAGAGCTCTTCTTGAGGAATTTTCAAAAGAGGGTTTAGTTTTTGCCGGTTATCGTAATCCTAAATACGAGGCGGAACTTGCTTCTATGAAAAACGTAGTCCCGTTTTTTATTGATATGGAAAAACCTTATACAATTAAAGGAGCTGCTGATTTTATCAAGCAAAAAACCGATAAAATTGATGTTTTAATTAACTGTGCCGGATGTGTTATTGCCGGAGCAATGGAACATATGGAAGCCGGCCGTTTAAGACGGCAGTTTGAGGTTAATACCTTTTCCCATCTGGAATTTACACAAAATCTTATACCCTTGCTGCCAAATGGCAGAGTTATCAATATAAGCTCTATGGCAAGTTTCGGAATTTTCCCGTTTGTAGCGCCTTACTGTGCATCGAAAAGAGCGCTTGATATTTTATTCAACGCAATGAGCGTTGAAATGCAGGGTAAGCTTAATGTAATTTCTATTAAGCCGGGAGTAATAGCAACGCCTTTGTGGGAAAAATCAATAGAATTAAATAAAAATGCTCTTGAAAATGATACAAAATACTCAAAAGAGATGCACTTTATGGAAGCAAATGCTGTAAAAAACGGCAAAAAAGGGCTGCCTGTTTCAAAGGTTACAGCGCTTATAAAAAAAGTTGCAGCAGCCAAAAATCCAAAAAGCTCCTATACTATAGGCTTAGATGCTTTTGCAGCAGAGCAAATTTCTAAACTTCCGCCTGCTATAATAAATAAATTGATGCAATTAGGCTTGAAAAAAAGAATTAGCTCCGTTTAAGTTATTTTGAGCTGACTTTTTTCTTAATATAATATCATAACCGAGTATATCGGCAATTTCTGCAAGCTCTGAAACTCTGAATGTATTATTTCGAAGTTTGTTTCCAAGGTTTCTTATGCTGTCTGATTTGCCGTATTTGTGATTAACTTCTTCTTTTAATTTCAGCATTGTAATTCCTTGTATTGCAGCAAGAAATTTAATCTGCTCTTTTAAATTTTTTATTTCAAGTTGATATTCAATATTCATTTTATAATGATACTATTTAATGCAATTTTAATAAAAACAATTGACTTTATACATTATATAATGTATAATAGAATTAAATAATGTCTTTTTATTTAATTGGAGGTTGTTTGATGAAAAATGGATTTACTTTGGCCGAAGTTTTGATAACACTTGGTATTATAGGTGTTGTAGCTGCAATGACAATGCCGACGCTTATACAAAAAAATCAGGATAAGGAACTCATCTCCAGAATAAAAAAGACCTATTCCGATGTAAGTAATGCTATAATAAGAGCTCAGACTGATTATGGTGTCGTAGGCGACAATTCGGTTCTTTTTGATCCTAATAATACATCAATAGAAACCGCAGAAAAGTTTGTTAAATATTTTAACGGTGCTAAGTTGTGTAAATCAAAAACTGACAGAGGATGTGCACAATATTATTATGATATAAAATATGCTACAACAAAGGTTGATTCAGGTTCTGGTCAAACTGTAGTACATACAGCCAACTATCCTAAAATTATTTTAAACAGCGGAGCCGTTCTTGCTGTTTATCAATACAACAATCCGGATTGCTATAAAATGCAGGAAGATGTTGCTACTGATGAATACGGACGACCTATAAAAAATCCTGACGGTACAAACCAAACTATAACATGGAAAAACACCCGCTGTGCCTTAATTCGTATGGATGTAAACGGTCTTAAAAATCCAAATCAGTTTGGCAGAGATGCTTTTGGGCTTCAAGTAACTAAACAAAGAGTTAAGGTTGAAGGCTGGAAGTTTGCTGGGGGGGACAGTTTCAAAAATATATTGTCTGGAAAGGATGAATTTGTTTATACAAATTATGCCAAAGGCGATAAAGTAAAATTTTAAAATTGTTCCTATGAATTATATGTGTGCTTTTATTACCTCACAGCTTAATTACAAAAAGCTATATTCATGCTAAAGTTATGTCAAAGAGGTATATGTATGAATAAAAAAATAGCTTTAATAAATCATGGCTGTGCTAAAAATCTGGTAGATTCCGAACTTATGCTGGGTCTTCTTGCAGACAAAGGTTATGAAGTTACACTGGATGATAATAATGCCGATTTGGTTATTGTGAATACCTGTTCATTTATTCATGATGCTGAACAAGAATCAGTTCAGTCTATTCTGCAAATGATTAATGATGGCAAAAAGGTTATTGTTACAGGATGCCTTCCACAGAAATATAAAAGTGAGTTGAAAGAAGCAATTCCTGAAGTTTGTGCTATGGTCGGAACATCTGATTTTAAAGATATTGTTTCTATAGTAGAGCAGGTCCTTAATAAAAATAAGGATGAGTATGTAGCAAAAATCTCGGAAAAGCCTGAATATATATACCCTGAAAGTGTAAAAAGACAGCAGATAACAATGGGAGCAAGTTCATATATTAAAGTTGCTGACGGCTGCAACTACCATTGCGGATACTGTATAATTCCCCAGCTGAGAGGAGCATATCATTCAAGAACTATTGAAAATATTGTAGAAGAAGCTCGTGAACTTGCTGCAAAGGGTGTTACGGAAATTGTACTTATTGCGCAGGATACAACAAGCTACGGAATTGATATTTACGGCAAAACTTCTCTGGCAAAACTGCTTGAAGAATTGAACAACGTTGAAGGAATTTCCTGGATAAGAATTATGTACGCTTATCCATCTCAGCTCAATGATGAACTTATTAATGCAATTGCAAAACTTGATAAGGTTGTTAAATATATTGACCTGCCGCTTCAACATTATGATCCGGAAATCTTAACAGCAATGAGAAGACCAGTTTTTGACTATGAAGTTTTAATAAAAAAACTAAGAGATAAAATTCCGGGTGTTGCAATAAGAACAGCATTTATTGTCGGTTATCCGGGAGAAACTGAAGAAAGTTTCCAAAAGCTTTATGATTTTGTAAAATGTGCACGTTTTGATAGAATGGGTGTATTTGAATACTCACGCGAAAAAAATACGACATCTTACTCTATGGAGCACCAGGTTCCTAAAAAGTTGAAACATAAGCGATATAAAGAATTGATGGCTTTGCAGCAGCAAATATCATATGAAATCAACCAGACTTATATTGGGAAAATCCTTCCTTGTATTGTCGAAGGTTTTACAGATGACGGTGTAGTAATTATGCGTTCCCAGCACGATGCTCCTGAGATTGACGGACTAGTCTACGGCAAAACGGACAGACCTGTTGTTCCGGGTGATATTGAAAATGTATTGATTGACAATGCTGATGAGTATGATTTATTCGGTGTAATTCAATAATAATCAATAATATTTTTTAATATAGTGTGTTAACCGGATGACTAATTTGAAAATTTAGTGTAGAATTATCTCAAAAGGTTAATGATGGAATTCGTAGCTAACTCGGAAGAAGAAAGAATACAGCTAACTGCAATCTTTAAAGATATGCTGAAGTATTCGCCGTCAAAGATTTGCGGCATGCTCGGAAATGCTATAATTGTACCTGTATATACAAGTCTTCTGCCTCCTGAGCAATATGGATTATATTCTCTTTCTATAGCTCTTTTGTCCTTCCTGTGTATTATTTTTTCTGACTGGGTAGGGCTTTCCGGTTTAAGATTTTTCAGACAGCACCAACTCGCACAGGATTTGCCCAGATATTTGTCTGTACTTGTTTCCATACTTGTTATAAATGTTGCTGCAATGTTTGTGCTGGCATTCATATTCAGGAATAATTTTTATTCATTTTTTCATATTGAAGCAAAATATTTTATTGCTATATTATTCCTCATTATACCTGTTGCAATACGAGCGTTGTTGTTTCAGCTTTTAAGAGCCCAGCTTAAATCAATAGCTTTTACATTTTCAACCATTCTTAACCAGATATTGACAATCGGGTTGTCTGTATTTTTTATAAAAGCATTCCACATGGGTGCACTTGCATTACTTTTGGGAATGGGTATTTCAATAACGTTAATTGATGTTTTGTTGATGTATCAAAGCAGAATCCTTGCCTATTTCAGAGTGCCGAAACTTCACTGGAAAGTTTTACTGCCTATTTTTGCATACGGTGTGCCTATTGCTGCTACTTCTTTGTCTGCCTGGATTATAAATCAGAGTAATAAATTTATTATGAATAATATAAGCGGTTTTACAGATGTTGGTTATGTAGGTGTGGCTTATGGTGTTACATTACCTTTACTGCTCACTATTTTTTCCATAATAACTGTTGCCGCAATCCCGCGTATTATAAGAATGTATGAAGAACGGATAGATGTAAGACCTATTATTTCAAGATTTACAGGATATTATATTTTGATTTCAATGCCGATTATTACTGTAATGTCTTTATATGCTTCTGATTTTGTTAGTATGCTGGCAAATCCGAAGTTTCACGAAGCTTATCGTATTATACCGTACTTTGCTTTTGGTACATTTTTTATGGGTCTGACTGATTACACAACTCTTCAATATCACCTTGCAAATAAAACTTATATTGAATTTATTATCAAATTGTTTTCCGGAATTGTCGGAATAGTCTTGAATATTGTATTAATTCCAAAATGCGGCTTAGAAGGAGTTGGGATTGCAACCCTGTCTGCAAACTTTTTGTATTTTTTCCTTAGCGTAATAATAGTTCTTCCAAATTTGGGTCTTTTATATCCATACAGAATACTATTAAGCATGCTTTTCGCATTTATTCCGATGGGTGTAATGTATGAAATTATACATAACATGATATATATTCCGGCTATATTTCAGATGTGTCTGTTAATGGGAGTATTTTATGCCTCTTATTACGTTGTACGCTGCGCTTTCTTCCAAAAATCCTGCAATTAATATTGCGTAACATTTGTTAATAAAATAGCAATTATTTTTGTTTTTAATTTTTTATTTAATTATGAAATGTATTTTGTGCTTAAGAAATATGTTAAGTAATTTAAAAATATTGACAAAGCCGATGGATATTTAAAGTATATCTGCTAAAATAATAGTATAGAATACATTGAAATACTAAGCCGAATTAAGAAACAAATCAAAAAAATATTTGAAAGGAAGTTAATATGGCACGCATCACCTCTAAAAAAAGAAGAATAGTGGTTTCTTTATTATCACTTTCAATGATGGCCCAGCAAACATTTGTGCCGATGGCAGTTGTTGCAAGTAATATTACCGGTGCCGGCTCTGTTCATGGTGATAACATAACTACAGGTGCTAACGGCAATACAATTTTTGACCTGGCTCCTTCTGCCCATAATGGTGATATTGGCTATAGGCAATATAAAAACTTTAACTTATCAGAAGGTGATATTGCTAACTTAATTTTCAAATACGGTTCGGAAAATGTTTCAAAATTTGTGAACTTTGTTGATAATACAGTAAATATTAACGGTATTGTTAATACTATGAGAGATGGCAATTTTTATGACGGTAAAGCCGTATTCATCTCTCCTAACGGTGTTGTTGTTGGAGCCAGCGGAGTGTTAAACGTTGGTTCTCTTTCCGTTTTGACGCCTAGTCAGGAACAGTATACAAAATTTAAAGGTAACATGTACACAAATGCTCCGATTTTGGCAGCAGAAGGTACACCTGAATTTAATGCTCTTATGACAGACAAAGGCACAGGAACAATTGAAATTAACGGTAAAATTGTTGCCAGAGATACAATCCACCTTGCCGCAGCTGATGTAAATATTAATTCCGGCGCAAACTTAATGGCAGGTGTTAAAAATGGTGACCAGATTACATCAAATGCTCAGGCTGATGCCTTATTCCAAAAACTCGTTAACACTGATGCCATGATTGTTGGAAATGAGTTCCAGAATGTAAACGGTAATATCCAAATTACATCATATGGCAGCAATGGCGGTGTTAAAATTGCATCTAACAGTGTTGTTAAAAACTTTGGAGCTGGGAATATTGATATTTCAAGCGAAGGCTCAAAAGGGGTTTCAATTGAAAGCGGTACTGTTAACTCCAGAGGAGAAACAAATATTACCAGCGAACAAGGCGGCGTAAATATCAGCGGCTCTATTCGTAACGCAAATGGTGAACTAAATATTACAAGTAATGACGGCGGTATAAAGGTTACAGATTCAGGATGGGTAAATAATATTAACGGTGATACTAATATCACAAGCAAAGGCTCAGGCGGAATCGTTGTTAACAACTATATCAGAACCAAAAACGGCAATACAACCCTCAAAAATGAAGGTACTAAAGGTATTGAGATTGTTTCAGGTCAGGTTGAAGCGGATAAAGGTAACTTAACTATTGATAACTCTGCATCTGGCGGTATTTTGATTGATCAGTTTGAGGAAAACACAAATAATGCTGTTTCCAATAAAAACGGAAAACTGACAATCAATAACACAGGCGCAGGCGGTATCACTATTAAAGGTAATGTTTATTCCGACGGATATGATTCAACAATTACCAACACCAATGGTGCGCTTAATATCGAAAGCACCGGTCTTGTTAAAAATAATACTAATAAGTTAACAATGAATAATTCCGGTACCGGCGGTATTAACATTGAAGGGCTGGTAAGAGCTCATGGTGTTGATATTAACAACCAGAACTCTGACGTCGTAATCGGTGATAACACTTCTAATGATAACTACATTTCATCAGACGGAGATGTTAATATTAAGATTACAAATGGAAATCTTTTAAACAAAGGCGTTGTAAAAACTCTTATTCAAACTAAAAATGGCGGCGACTTAAATATTAATGTAACAGACGGTACAATAGGTACCGATTCTGAAGCTTTTGCCGGAGTCGGACCAGATGCCAGAGATTTGACTAAGTCAATTAACGCAAACGTTGACGGAACTTATACAGCAGTAACTACTAAGCAGAATAAGGCAAATGACCTTGTAATTAATTTGGCTGCTTTGAATTCCGATATGAAGTTAAATTATATCAACGCTGATGGAAAAGTTATTCTTCTTGCAGATTCAACTGTAAAAGGTCAGACCCCTTACAATATCATAAATGCTTCAAAAGATAGCTCAAAAGCAAATGTTCAGGGTAAAGGCATTTCGATGATTGCAAGCGGAAGCATCGGTACTAAGGATAACAAAGTTACATTTAACCAGACAGCCGGACAATTTAATAAAGACGGCTATGATATTTCAGATGGCGGTGATCTTACTTATACACCAAACTCTGACTATACAGTTAATATGTTAACCAAAAACGGCGATATTAACGTTAAGGGTCAGGACGATGCCTATGACACTAACGTAGGAACTATGATTGCAAGGAACGGTTCAATCAATGCAGAATTTTCAGGCAATACTTATATTGACGAAATTAATGCAAACAAAAAGATTAACGTTGTTACCCGCGGCGCTGAAATGTATATCAATAATTTAGGACAGACCCCTAATACTCCGGTTGATTATTATGGCTCAAACGGAAATATTGTTGCAGAAAGCGCTGATATTAAGGTTCTTGATATTAACCCAAATACAAGAGTTGATGAAGAAGTTATTGATGGTGTTCATCACTGGGCTGACTCTCATTTGATTATTAAAAATGGTCAGGTTTCCGGTAATAAAGAGGACGGAAAACAAGATTTAACATTAACCGCAGATAACATCTATGCAGGCGGCTACCGTTTCTATATGGGTAAAGACAGAAACGAAGAAGGCAAAACTTACTGGGTATACGACGATAGGACTTCAATGACAAAACCTGACGGTTCAACATTGACAATCAGAGCAAATGCAGTAAGACCTGATGATGTTTCTGAAATTGGCAGAGATGTTAACGAAAGAAATTATTATGAAGGCGGCAGCGTTCAAGAGGACAAACCAGGATATGTCGATGAAGATGATGATCACTTAATTGTTCCGGAAGAAGATGATGATTCAGATTCTGATGCGGATGCCGACGCAGATGCTGACGCAGATGCAGATGCCGACGCTGATATGGATGCCGATGCGGATGCGGACGCAGATGCTGACGCCGACGCGGATGCTGATGCCGACGCAGATGCCGATGCAGATGCTGACGCCGACGCGGACGCTGATGCAGACAGCGATGCTGATGCAGATAGTGACGCAGATGCTGACGCCGACGCGGATGCCGATGCTGACGCGGATGCCGATGCAGACGCAGATGCGGATGCCGATGCTGATACTGATGCTGACGCCGACGCTGATGCAGACGCTGATGCCGATGCAGATGCAGATGCTGACGCTGATGCCGATATGGATGCCGACGCTGATGCAGATGCCGATGCTGATGCAGATACTGATGCGGACGCGGATGCTGATGCTGACGCCGATGCAGACGCCGACGCGGACGCTGATGCAGACAGCGATGCCGATGCAGATAGTGACGCTGATGCTGACGCCGACGCAGATGCCGATGCTGACGCGGATGCTGATGCTGACGCGGATGCAGATGCGGATGCAGATACTGATGCCGACGCCGATGCAGATGCCGACGCAGATGCTGATGCCGACGCCGATGCGGATATGGACGCGGATGCCGATGCTGACGCCGATGCCGATGCAGATGCCGACGCAGATGCCGATGCCGACGCGGATGCTGACGCCGACGCCGATGCAGATGCCGACGCCGATGCTGATGCGGATGCCGATAGTGATGCAGATAGTGACGCTGATGCAGACGCCGATGCCGACGCTGATGCTGATTCTGATACCGATGCAGATGCCGATGCTGACGCCGATACTGATGCTGACTCAGATGATGATCCGGGATATGAAAAGAACGATGACTACAAAACTTATATTCAAAGAAAAGATGTTTCTGATAATATTCCTACAATCGATAAACGTCAATATATAAGATTTGATGTAAATCATACTAATAAACCGGTTGAATTAATCAGCAATGACGGCGGTAAAATCGAAGGTCTTGTTGATATATCAAGAGGCGGTATTGCAGTAAAACACAGTAAACAGTTAAAAGTCGGAGAAGTTATTCCTGTAGAGATTTCTTACGGAGATTTAGATATTGCGGCAGACGTAAAAATTATTTCTGCTACAGATACAAGAGCAGGTGCAGAGTTTGTTAACCTTGATGAAGCTACAGCAAACAAACTCCTTTATCTGAACCTCTTACTTGATGCTCCATCTGACTTAACACTAAATCAATAATTAAAAAAGGCTGATTTTAAATAATCAGCCTTTTTTATATTTTGATAATATATTAAGCTCTGCGTCTTAAAAGTTTGTTACCTCTTTCCAGCATCGCAGTATTTACTGTATAATTAGGAATTGTATAGTTTTTGCTCTGTGGTCTGCCTGCCTGCTGTGTACCCTGATTCATTTTTGCGCCGAGTGTTGAAAGACCTTTTCCAACTTTCATTGCATTATCATATGATGAAGTTTTTCCTTTTATAGGATTAGTCATGCCGCCTGTCGCTTTAGCCAATCTGTTTGACTTTTGTTGTGCGAGGCTTTGGTTATATGAACCGTTAATTGCTTTTTTAGTGCTTTTTTCAGTTATTTTTTTGCCTGATTGTGCAAGATTATTTAATCCGGCTTGTTTTGCATTTGCAAATGTTGTCTGAACATTACCGAATGTACCCTGTGCTGTTCCGACTGCCTGACCAATAGTGTCTTTATTTTTTACCTGGTTTAATAACTCTTTGCCGTCAACCTGACCATTTTGCATTTGTCCTAAAAGTTCTTCTTTCATACCGGCTGCAGCTTGTTTCTTAGTCATACCGTCAAGAGCACCTTTTGCTTCTAAATCTTTCGCTGCCTGTTTAGCTGCGGTACCAGCTGCCAACTGGTCTTGAGCATTCTTAACCTGATCGTCTATACCCTTGAAGCTCTTATCCAATTCTTTTGTTCCTTTTGTTGCAGCTGCTGTAGACTGAATTGCACTACCAGCGCTTTGTAATGCTGCTGCAAAGTTTCCGTTTGCAACGTGGCAGGCTGTCTTAGTTATATTAGCTGCAGCTGAACCGTAGTTGCCGACTAATTCTGTTACAGTACCGACTTTTTCTGTTACGCCGCCTGCTGAGATTAATGCTGCACCTGCAGCTGCAGTGAACGGGTTAGATGTCATTGCCTGACCGGCAATAATCATACCCTGTCCAACTTTCTGGGTAATTTGACCAACCTGTGAAACTGTCTGGCTTATATCATCAATTTTTTCTGCTACTTTTAATACTTTATCAGATGTCTTCTGATTAGCTTCAAGACCTTTCTGTTGTTTCAAATAGTATTTTGATTGAGATAAAGTTACTCTGTTCATTGTGGCAATACGTTTGCCTGTAGCTTCCTGAAGTTTTTGTATGTTAGCTCCGCTTGCAGTCATTGCATCAGATTTTTGACCGATTTTTTCAGAAAGCTCCTGAATCCTTTCAGCATTACCTCCGCCTGTTGAGGCTACTGAATTATTCTTTTTAACTCCGGGTTCACTTGCTTCGCCTGCAAGTTTGAGTGAAAATGCACTGTTCTCTCCAACTCCGGTGCTGTCTGCTGTCAGGGATTCAAGTTCAGATTGCATTGATGCAATTTCCATTTGTGCATCATTAATATTCTGTGTTTCTTTTAATATTTTAGCCTGATTTGATTGAACTTCTTTTGTTCCTTTTTGGATTTGTTTATTAAAAGACTTTTCAGATTTTTTCAAATCTTTGTTCAATTTTGTTGATTTTTTGGACAAGGTATTCATCTGCTGGGTATTTTTTTCGGTCTGGGCTTGTCCTTCCTTTACAGATTTCTGATCAGCCTTTGCATCATTTGCCATCTGCTTTCCTTCAGAAACACTGGCATGACCGCCTTCACTTCCTGGTGAGGCGGTTTTACTTGAAGAACTTTTGCTATCCACACTGCCCTTGCCGCTGGCAATGCTTTTCAAGTTATTCATTGAATTTTCATATTCTTGTTTCGCAACATCTGATTTCTTTTCTTCCAGCTTTTTCATTTTTATTCTTGCACGGGCTTTTTCAATAAAGTTCATGCTCTGCATGTCATTTTCAAGATCAGAAATTGCATTTCTTATATCTTTTGTTGTTTTTAACTTATCAATATCTTCGTAAGACTTTTGTGCGTCATTGAGCTTGTCTAAATTTGAAGAAGTTGTTGAGGTTTTTGTACTTGTAGAACTTGTTTTGTTTGAAGAGTTTGGAGCAGGAGCATTAAAAACAGAACCGTTCTTAGTCATATAAGCCGGTTTATTTGCTTCAGCAGTTTTCCCGCTCTTTTTTGCAAGGGCGAGTTTGACTAAATCAGCCTTATTCAGATTATTTACGTTGTTAACACTCAAAGTAAAGCTCTCCGAATTTTATACTCTCTAAATATATAAAGTTTCCCTAAAATGCCTGATTTCACCATGTTTGAAGTTTGTTACATTTGTTAATATTTACATTATTAGTTTTGGATTTGCTTAAAATTTTTATTTTTGATAAAATTTTTATGTGTTTTAGTCAGTTAATTTTAGAGGGAGATATAAACATGAAATTAATGGAAGGTAAAAAAGGGGTTATTTTCGGCGTATCTAACACCCATGGTATAGCCTATGCTATTGCAAAACAGCTTCATGAAGCAGGTGCAGATATTGCATTTACTTATGCAGGCGATGCAATGGAAAAACGCGTAAGACCTCTTGCAGAAGAAATGGGCGCAAAAATCATCATGAATTGTGATGTTACAAAAGAAGACGAGGTTGCTGCTGTATTCAAAGAATGTGAAAAAGTTTACGGCAAAATAGATTTTGTAGTTCATGCAGTAGCATTTGCTGCAAAAGAAGATTTGCAGGGCAGATTTATTGATACATCACGTGCCGGCTGGGATTTGGCAATGGGTGTAAGCGCTTACTCTTTAATTTCTCTTTGTAAACATGCAGAACCTATTATGAATGAAGGCGGATCAATTTTTGCTCTTACATACCTTGGTTCAGAGTACGTTGTTGCAAATTACAACATTATGGGTGTAGCTAAAGCAGCATTGGAATCTTCTATGAGATATTTGGCAGCAGATCTTGGCAAGAAAGGTATCAGAGTTAACTGTATTTCTGCCGGTGCTGTTAAAACTCTTGCAGCTAAAGGTATTTCAGGCTTCGATAAAATGCTTAAAGCTGCTGTTGCAAAAGCTCCTCTCGGAAGAAATGTTTCTTTGGAAGATGTTGGTAAAGCCGGCTTGTATTTGGCTTCTGACTTGTCAACAGGCACAACAGGTCAAATTTTGTATGTTGACTGTGGATGCCACGCTGTTTATGCTTCTCTTGAAGAAATGGAAATTATTGCAAATTCTATTCCAAAAGCATAAATGCAAAATTTATGAAAAACTAAAACAGAGCCATATACGGGCTCTGTTTTTTTTATTGTTCAGTCTGAGAGGAATATATGTTTAATATATTTCGTAATTTTCGTTTATTATAATACTTTTTGTCTACGAAGGTATATGTTTTAGTTTTGGTATTAATTATAAATAGAGCAGGTTCTTCTTCTACATTGAATAATTTTGCAAAATCTTCATTCTCTTTATATCTGGTATTGAGAATACAAAAATTGTATTTGCCTTTAAATTCTTCATATACCATCTGACCGATTGGAGCCAGTCTTACAAGTGAAAAAAGGTGGTTGGAATTAGCAAAAATAAGCAAAAATGGTAAATCTTGATTAAGTGCCTGCCAGTAAGGCATTCCAAGCTGGGATTTGTTCAGATAGGAATTGATTTCCTGCTGTGAAATATCTGCCGGAAGCCCTGATGGAATTTCGAATGCCTTCACTGTTTGCGACATAAATAGACATAGAATAATACTTAAAAAAATCTTTTTCATAACAATGTTATACTACAATAATCAGAAGTTTTTATAATTCAATCAGTGGAAATATGGGCTGGCGCGGAAGGTAAAATTTGCTAAATATCTCTTTTATAATTCGGCTTTTTGTGCTAAGGTTTTGATATACGGATAATAAAAGAGGGATTTATAATGACAGCAACTAAAATAGACGATTTACCTACAGTTTATGATGCAAAGGAAACCGAAGAAAGAATATATAAATTCTGGGAAGACGGTGAATTTTTTAAGGCTGATGCAAAAAGTAAAAAGCCGCCTTATTCTATCGTAATTCCGCCGCCTAACGTTACAGGCGTTCTTCATATGGGTCACGCGTTAGATGAAACTTTACAGGACATTCTTACCCGTTATCACAGAATGAGCGGCTATGAAACCCTGTGGCTTCCTGGTACAGACCACGCCGGTATTGCTACACAAAATGTTGTTGAGAAAAAATTGCGTGAAAGAGGTCTTTCCCGTCACGATTTGGGCCGCGAGAAATTTCTGGATGAAACATGGCAGTGGGCAAATGACCATAAATCTGCAATCCTTGACCAGTGTAAACGTTTAGGTGCTTCTTTCGACCGTTCAAGAGAAAGATTTACTTTTGATAAAGGCTGTTCTGATGCAGTTAAAGAAGTATTTATTAAACTCTATGAGAAAGGGCTTATTTATAAAGGCAAATATATTGTAAACTGGTGCCCTCGCTGCCAGTCTGCAATTTCTGATGTTGAAACCGAATATGCAACTGAACAGGGGCATATGTGGGAAATTTCATATCCTCTTAAAGGCGAATCCGGAGCAATTATTGTTGCAACAACACGTCCTGAAACAATTTTCGGAGATGTTGCCATTGCTGTTCATCCGTCTGATCATAAATACTCTGAACTTATCGGCAAAACAGTTATAATCCCTCTTTCAGGCAGAGAAATCCCGATTATTGCTGATGAGTATGTTGACAAATCTTTTGGTACGGGTGCGGTTAAGATTACCCCTGCTCATGATCCAAATGACTTTGAAGTTGGTAAGCGCCATGGCTTAAGCCCTGTGTGGGTTATAGACGAAGAAGGCAGGATGAAAGCCTGCGGAGCTGTTCCTCCGGAACTTCACGGGCTTGATAGATACGAAGCCAGAGAAAAAATTATTGGAATGCTTTCTTATAATAATTTTCTTCTCAGAACACGCGATCATGAACACAATGTTGGTAAATGCCAGCGCTGCGGAACAACAATAGAACCGCTTCTTTCAGAGCAATGGTTTGTAAAAATGGAACCTCTTGCAAAAGAAGCTATTGCAGCAGTAAAAGACGGAAGAATTAAGTTTGTTCCAGAACGTTGGGAAAAGAATTACCTCGGCTGGATGGAAAATATACGCGACTGGTGCATTTCCCGTCAATTATGGTGGGGTCACCAAATCCCTGCATATTACCATAACCAGACAGGCGAAATGGTTGTTGCAAAAGAAAATCCGGATCCTTCAATGTATACTCAGGACAGTGATGTTCTTGATACGTGGTTTTCATCAGGATTGTGGCCTTTCTCAACTATGGGCTGGCCGGATACTGAAAGCGAAGACTTTAAAAAGTTCTATCCGACATCAGTTCTTGTCACCGGATTTGATATTATATTCTTCTGGGTTGCCAGAATGATAACAATGGGGCTTGAATTTACCAAACAAGCACCTTTCCCTGTTGTATATATCCATGGGCTTATTAGAGATGAAAAAGGTCAGAAAATGTCTAAGTCAAAAGGCAACACAATTGACCCTGTTAAAATTATTGACAAATACGGCTCTGATGCCCTTCGTTTTACAATGACTTCTCTATGTACTTACGGTGGTCAGGATATTAAAATCAGTGATGAAAGATTTGAATACGGCAGAAATTTCGCTAATAAAATCTGGAACGCATCAAGATTTGTGCTGATGAACCTTGAGGGTGTTGACAATAAAGAAATTGATTTTGATAATCTTACTATTGCAGATAAATGGATTTTGGATAAGCTAAATTCTACTGCTAAGGAAATTAATGATAATATCAAAGATTACAGAATCGGCGAAACGGCCCATGTTTTGTATGATTTCTTCTGGAATTCTTACTGCGACTGGTATGTTGAAATCGCAAAAATTCAGTTACAAGATGCTGAACTGAAGGCTAATACCCAGCGCGTATTGAGATATGTTCTTGATATGTCATTAAGGATGCTTCATCCAATTATGCCTCATATTACAGAAAGTGTATGGCAATTAATTCCGCATGGTATTTCTGAATATGACGAGGGAACTCTTGCTAAGGCAATTATTGTTGCAAAATTCCCTGTATATGAAGAAAAGCTTGCATTTCCTAAAGAAGCTGAAGAAATGGAACTTGTATTTGAAACAATTAAATCTTTGCGTAATGTCCGCCAGAGCTTTAATATCTCAACTTCACTGAAAGTAGATATTGAGATTAGAGCAGATAAAGACGAAAAACCTGTATTTGAAGCAATTGAATCATATATCAAGCGCCTTGCAAAAGTAGAAAATATAACCTATGCAGATGTTAATGCTCCTGTTCCGCAAAAGACGGCAACTGCAGTTGTTTCTGCTTCAAAAATTGTTCTTAACCTTGAGAACCTGATAGATTTTAATGAAGAGATTAAACGCCAGCAGAAAAAGTTGGATAAGCTTACAGGTGAAAAGAGATCTCTCCAGGGCAGAATTGATAATCCGAAGTTTGTTGCAAATGCTCCGAAAGAACTTATTGAACAAACCAAGGAAAGAATTGCTGAAATTACAATTCAGGAAAATGCTATAACTGAATTAATAGCTTCATTAAAAGCATAAACCAAGTTAATATTTAGCCGGATGGGTATTTCTTCTGAAATGCCCGTTTTGTGCTGTAAAAATTGGTTAAAAAATGTTAAGGGAAGTTAAAAAACCTTTACATATTGACAATCGTCTGCTAAAATAGTAGCAACGTTAATAGATTATGTCTTAGACAATGGAGTAAAGATGACATCAAGTGAATTAGATTTTGAAGAATTGCTGAAGAAATATGATTACAATTTTCAAAAAGGCGATTTAGTAAAAGGTATCGTGTGCGGATACGATGGTCAAGGGGTTATGGTTGATATTGGTGCAAAAACTATTGCAGTAGTCCCAACCAGAGAAGCAGTTGACAAAGATGAAAAAGTTGAGGAAAAATTTGAAAAAGGCAAAGAATATGAATTTTTAATCATCAGAGAAGAAGATGAAGACGGAAAATTCCTTCTTTCACGTAAAAAAGTTGATTTTGCATATGCCTGGAAAGAGCTTGAAAAAGCAAAAGCTGCTGAAGAAACTATTCTTGGCACAATTGCCGGAATTGTTAAAGGCGGTATTTTAGTTGAAATTTCCGGTGTAAGAGGTTTTGTTCCTTCTTCACAGCTCCGTACCAAAGAAACTGATTTGGAAGTCGGCTCAAAAATTGAACTTAAAATTCTTACTCTTGACAGCCAGCAGAATAACTTTATTCTATCTAATAAAAAAGTATATGAAGATAGCGCTGTAGAAGCAAGAAAAAATGTATTCTCCCAGATTGAACCTGGACAGATTGTTAAAGGTGATGTTGTAAGAATTACCGATTTCGGTGCATTCATTGATTTGGGCGGCATTGACGGCTTGCTTCCTTTGTCCCAGTTGTCCTGGAGATGGATTGATCATCCAACTGATATTCTGAGTGTAGGTGACAAGATTGACGTAGAAGTAATTGCAGTTGATCATGAAAAACAAAGAGTATCATTGAGTTTGAAAAATCTTGAACCTGATCCATGGTTAGAAGCTGAAAAACAAATAAAAGAAGGCGATAAAGTTGAAGGTACTATAACAAGAATTAAGCATTTTGGCGCGTTTGTCGAAGTATTCCCTGGTGTAGAAGCATTGCTTCCTCACAACGAAGTTGTTGAGCTTCAAAACCAAAATGGCAATATTCTTCAGGTAGGTGATAAGGTTATGACTTATATCCTTAAGTTTAACCCTACAGATAAGCGTATTGCATTGACTGTTACAGAGCCTAAAGCTGAAAATCAGGCTGAATAATCCATAAAGAATATTAAAAAAAGAACTGCCTTTAATAAGGCGGTTCTTTTTTTATTCTGTTACAAAACTTATAAAAAGCTCAAATGTAACAAAATGTAAAGCCAGATTTCAATGTGCCCGAAATTCAATTATACTCTGAGATATGATATGATATGATATGATGGGATGGGGTGAAGTGTAGTCAACAATTTCCGCTCCAATAACTTTACTCATTTATAAGAAAAAATAAATACGAGTGAAGTTAAAAATTTAAGGAGATTGAAATGACAGTTGACAAATCCCGCGGCATCACCGGTAGTGATGGTGTGCAAAATTCTAATGCTTCAAAAAATGTAAAACAGAAGCAGGAAACAAAACCAAGCGTTAATATTGATATGACAAATGGCGCTAAAAATGTTCCGCAAAACCCTTTGGATTTTATTGAACAGATTACAGGTAAAAAACCTTTTGAGGAGGGTTCTCCTGAACTGCTCCAGTTCCAGAAGATTAACGAAGAATTGAGTGCAAAATATGACAAAATGTCACCTGAAGAAAAAGCTCAGTTTGACAAAGAAGCTGAAACTGCACTTAAAAACCATTTGAATGAAATTACAAAAGATCCGACAGCTGTGGATAAATATCTTGAAGGATGGAAAAGAGATTTTAAAGATGTTGACGGTGTCGGCAGCGCAATAGGTGCTGTTGTAAAACGTACACGGGATGGCTTTAAATCTCTGGATACAGTTAACCCGTTGACTTATATAAAAGAGCCTATTAAACAAGTTGCGGAAAAAGTTGACGAATTAGTTAGTGATGGTGATCCTTCAACCATGACAGCAGGCGAAAAAATTTGGAACGCAGCTAAAGGCGCAGGTAATGTCGCTGACTATCTAACCTCTACAGAAGGTTTATGGGTTGCAGGTGCAACAGTTTTAACCGCAGGAACAGCAATGGACGCAGCTTTAACTGCAGCTCCGAAACTTGCCGCCGCAGCTCCTGCTGCTAATGCCGCTCTTGGTACAGCCGGTGTTGGTATTACCGGTAAAGGTGTTTATGATGTTGCAACTGCTGAAAATGAAGATGAGGCACAGAAAGGCGGTGCAGAAATTTTGACCGGCGGGCTTATGGCCGGTGGTGCGGTTGCATCAGCTAAAAGCTCATTATCAGCTGCCAGAAGTGCAGGTGTTGAGACCGCTGATCCAGCAAAATTATCTACAATGGGTGCTGTAAAAGAAAACTTTAGAGTTGCAGGAGAAGGCTTAAAAGTAGCTACTGGGCTGCAGGCTCCATCAATGTTTACAAAAATCCCTGCTTCAGCTATTCGTTTTGAAAGTAAACCTAACCAGGTAGAGGCATATCAGACTACAGGTAAACCTGACGGAATTGTTTTTGAAAAAGATGGTAAACTCTATGTTCCTAATAAATGGAATCCGGAAGCTCCTTATGAAGTGAAAGACGGATCTATAATTATGATTTATGATAAAGCTGGCGGTGACTTTGCTGTTTGCGATCCAAAAGTTTTCTCAAAAACCTATATAAATTCAAAAGGTAATTATAACGCAATGGATGGAATAAAACCCGGAGAAACAATATCTGCTACTAAAAAAGCTGTCGGCGGGTTTGAACTTTTACCGGAAGGTACTAAAGTTAAGACGCTTGAAGGCGAAGTCGTTGTAAAACACGGGCAAGCTGTTATGTATGACGTTGATGGAAATCCTTATGTAGGCGATATTGAAAAATCTCTATTAAAACGTAATGTTCCTGTTGGTGACGAAGCCGTAGAAGCTTTTGAAAAGCTCAAAACCGGAGCATTACAAACTCCGGCACCTCAAAATCTGGAACAGGCCCGGAATGCAGCTTTAGCCGAAATTCCTGATAAATTAAAGAATGAAGCTCTTGAACTGTTTAATAATAATGCCAGTATGAGGCGAGATGGAAAAGAATTTTATGTAAACTATAAGGGCAAGTATGATCATATGGATGACTATCTGTTCTTCGGGAATGCAAATCGTATGAAGTTTGATATTCTGAGTCAGCATGGTATTGATATTAAGATTTCTGATATGGCTTATCAAGGTTCGCGTATACAAAGTGCCTGGTATGTCGAAAATGGAAAAACTACTATGCTTCCAAAAGAAGAGTTCAAAATTATGGAATTTGTTAATTCTAAATTAAAGGAATTAGCTCAATAATAAAATTTAAGGCGCGGTAGATTTACCGCGCCTTTTCATATAAAACAGCTGTTTTTTGTCAGTATGTAAAGTAATGTAAATATGAATTTAGGATAGGCTGAAATACACTTATACTCTGAAATAGGATAGAATAGGAGGGGGTGGGGCGGTATGCAAAAAAATTTTTTCTTCATTTTATAATTATCATAACAGAAAATGGAGGTAATTTAATGGAACTTGAATGCAGAGTAGTAAAGCGTAATGGTGAAAGTTTTTTATATCGAAAATATAATGATACAGCTTATTTGAGCAAAGCTGCAAATCCTGGTATAATTTTACAGAAAAAACGATATGAATGCGGACTTATAGAGCGGGAAGATTTTGTTAATAACAGATTTTCATCAATCCCTTCTCATATGAGGAAGGATACTGTTGATTTTACAATAAAAGACAATAATCTTTTAATTACAGGCAAACTTAAAAAAGGAAAAATGGCATCTCTTGGAGATTTTATTTTGCCGGAGAAAAACCAACTGACAGAATTGAATTTTGGACCTATGGCAAAACGTTTTATGAAAAAGACTATCAAATATATTCAAGATATGATCTAATTCACTTTTTATAAAATAGAATAAATATATGAAATTTGTATATCATCCTCCGTTAAACGGAGGATTTTTATTGTAGGTACTGTATAAATTTTTTAATATTACCGTATAATTTATTATAGTTATGTTGACTTTTTCAAAAACATAATTATAAACAAAAGTGTAGTAGATAATTTCAGTTTAAACATGAAGGAGAGTGCCTTATGGGTATGGCAGCGTCACAGGCTAGATATTTAGGTTTAACCGCCAGAAAAACAAACGTTGAATATGAAGGACAACAGATTAACCAGGCTCGTACTGCACTGGCAAATCAGAGCGCAAATACTTTTAATGATTTGCTTGCATTAGAAGTTCCTACAGCTCCTAGTACTCAGGATTATACAACTATGAAATATACATATACCGATGGAACTTATGATGAGGAAATTTCAAGCATGTCAGAGCTTCATGATGATCCGGATGGTTATAATTATCTGGTTACACACTTCCATTTTGCGGATGTATTTACCGGAATTCAAAACAGACTTGCAAATCCTCAGGTTGTAGAAGGTGATGTTTCTACAAAAGGTACAACTTCAAGAGATGATATAGATTACCTTGAACAGCCTACTTATACTGTAAACGGGTTTGAAGCTACTACTTATGATCCTGCTAATGCCGCACAGAAAGATATTTTTGACAGATTATCAGCACAATATCCTGATATGAATGCTGATGATATGATGACTTATACAGATGCTGACGGTACACTTCACTTTGTTTCCCGTACAGAACTTGGCGGAACCGGTGATATTAAGGATAGATATATTGATCCTTTGACTGACACAGAATCTGAACAAACAACAAACAGAACTAATATTACTGCAACAGAGCCTATTAACAAGACATATACAGTTAATGGTCATCCTGTCACAGCATATGACCCGACAAATCTTGAACAGAAAAAGGTGTATGATAAATTAGCTTCAGATTACCCTTCAATTGGTAATGATGCGTCAGATTTGCGCTGCTATACAGATGATGATGGTAATTTACACTTTGTTTCACAGGCAGCTCTGGAAGGTACAGAGGATATTACAGACTACTATGTAGAAGCAGGGGTTCCGACTTATGTAGGCAACTGCGAGCTGAAAAAATATGACTCTACTGATCCTGATATGAAAGCAGCTTATGAACAAATTCTTAAAGATTGGCCGGATACAGATTTTGCTCTGGCAGATCCTGATGATATTTATGTCTGGGAATGGCAGGGTGAAACAAGGTTTGCCTGTGCAAAAGATTTAACAAGTTCTTCTATAAGCGGTCCGGATCAGTCACTTCCTACAGAAAATCAGGATAGGCTTACATATTATACAGCACAGAATGTCAAGACAAAAATCGAAGTTACTGAAAAAGCAATGATTGACCTTGATGAGAGCGGTCGCCCGCAGTCAATAAAATATCAGGATTCTTCAGTTGTTCATTATCTGAATACCGAAACAGAAACAGATGAGGCAGCTTATCAAGATGCAATGAACCAGTACAACTATGATATGCAGGTTTATGAAAAGGCTATTCAGGATATTAACGCTAAGACAGAAAAGATTCAGGAACAAGACCGTACACTTGAATTAAGATTACGTCAGCTGGATACAGAGCAGGAAGCTCTACAGACTGAAATGGAAGCGGTTAAGAAAGTTATTGATAAGAATATCGAATCTACATTCAAAACATTTGATTCATAGGTTTGAAAAAAGAGATTATAAGAGGTACAAATGGCTTATAAAAATGACAGTTACTTGGTAATAGCAAACAAATTTGGCTCCGCAAGCGGTGATGCAAAGGCAATGCTGTGGGAAACCTATGATAAACTTCGAGATCTTACAGTTTCCGGAAGCGGTACAGGTACAGGTTTTGAAATGACCGGAAGCTTCTTATACAGAATGGCAAGCCTGTTTGCTCCGTCATCTTTCGCAAATGTTTTTGGTTCGTCTGAAACAATGAACATTCCTGGTACTTCTTATTATTCCAACTTTACCGGAGCATCTTCTTACGGGATTAATTCTTTGTATAATTATTCAGGATTTCCAGGTGGAGCCGCTCCTGTTTCATGGGGGCTTGACGGTTATTCAACAGGCGGGGCAGCCGGTCTTACCGGATGGGGAACAGATACCGGTGTTGCTACAGGCTATGCGTCAAACCTTGGCGGGCTGGCTGATATTGCAAGCACTGCAGCTTACGGTGTAGGTGCTGCTAACGGATACGGCTGGCTAGGTAGAAACATTGTTCTTCCTGTTGCAAGTATGATTTCCGGATGGGGCGGGATTATGCAGGCTGCTGCGCCTTACCTTGGAGAATACGGACTTCCTGCTATTGTTATGGGTAACTTAATGCAAGGTACCACTTCTGCTGCATTGGCTGCTTACCAGAATGTAACAGGAAATATTACCGCAAATGCGGATACAATTCTTTCTAACAAGGTTAGAAATATTGAAACTGTGTGCAAAATGCTTGACACACAGGGTGATGTAGTTAAGAAAATGCTGAAAGAGTCTATTGACGGTGACAGCAAAGCTATTCAGAACTTGTAATATTATGAAAAATAAAATGAAAAAGAATGTGTTGCTGAATGTTTTAAATAAAATTGTAAAATTTTATTGCGGTTTAGGTTCTCATACCCTAAACCAATTAAAGTTTCAGCCGGATGTGCCGATAAATAGTGTGGAAGGCGAGCGAACTTCAATTTCCGAACACGTTGACAGTCAGGAATTAAACAGTTAATCACTTTAGATTAAGACATGTTAAAAAATGTAACTCAAAAAAGCAATATTTTTGAAGTAATTGTTTTTATATACATGTAGGTCTAAAGTGTAAGGAGAAAAATGCTTCGAGATACTTTAGAGATGAATATAAAAAGAATACTAGACTTCTTGATATATTCAAGGAATTTCCTCATCAGGAAAAACCCTTTAAAGGCAATGGCAAATTCATTTGTAGATGGTTTAAAAGAATTTCTGACAATGAAAAAGAAGTTAAAAATGGCTCAATACAGATTGAATTACCACCAGCATCAGTTCCAGAAAATGGAAAGGTTAATTGCAGAAAATAACCAACATAGCTTCTTAAAGGGGAATAACCTGAACGAAACCAGATAAAGGAAGTAGAATATGGGTGTCCTCACAGATACAATCAGAATGCAATATCTGAATAACGTCAAAATGGATTTGGAGTACAAAATCCAGCTTGTTACTCAGACAAGAATGGGTTTGACGCAAACCGGCAATGACTTAATGCAGATTGGCACCGATTATGATCCTGATTCGCCGATTGTAAAAACTTTACAGCAGCGTCAGGCTAAATTAAAACTTCTTGAACAAAAACTTGAACAGCAAATGATACAATATCAGACAAGACTTAAGATGGTAGAAACAGAACTTGCTTCTTGCCGTCAAAGACTTGATAAAAATATTCAGCAAGCATTTACTTATTAATAGTTTAAATAAGTCTAATTTAGTATATTGCTAATCTCTGAGTTATGATTTATAATAAAAAAAAGGGACAGAGGACAGTCAATCCTTCAGGTATCTGTTTAGCTTTTCACGACCACGCTCCCAATCCAGTGCAAACTGTTTAAGGAAACGCAAATCCGGGAGGTGTCGTGCCTGTGGCACCGCTATCGTTTCGAAAACAAATATTTTCCCTTAAAAACGAATAAATAAAATGCAAAACTAAAAAAGGAGATTAAGTATGGAAAACACAGTAATAGCAAGGTTCTTCGGGGGGGGGGCAGAGTAGTTTAAGCTCCATAACCGGTATTGGTGCAGGTACTGAGCCATTTAGCGCCGCCACAGCAGCAAACCCAAAACAAGCTTTTACCCTAGCCGAGGTGTTGATAACCCTAGGCATAATCGGGGTAGTGGCAGCCATCACGCTTCCGACGTTGAACGCAGCGATAAACAAGAAGGTACGCGCTGAGCAAATCCGTACAGTGAAGTATAAGTTTACGAAAGCAACAGAGAAGATGGCAGCGCAGGGTCTAATAGGACCATACGATAGTACAGCAGCGTTTGTTGCAGTACTTCAAAAACATTTAAAGATAGCGAAAGTATGTCCGTCAACTAAATTACGAGATTGCTGGCCATATGACACAGTAACGCTTTTAGACGGAAAAGAGTGGGAAATATCTAAAACCCAAACAGGGAAGCATCTAAAGATGGAAGATAGTGACACAGCAGACTATAGCAGCCCGAACGTAGGGATAATAACCGGCGACGGAACGCCAATGATACTATCTTATAACACAAAATGCGAAGCCCTAGACCCTGTGAAGAGCTATACGTGGAGTACAGAGGATAACAAGCCAGTGAGTAACGCGACAGCAAGCTGTGTAGCAGCAGTATTTGAGATAAACGGCAAAAAACGTCCAAACAAACAGAATGATGACGTAGCGTTGTTTAATGCGAATGGTTTGGGCTCAAGCTGTGCAATAGAAATAGATGGTAAATGTTTGGGCTCTGCATTTAGTCCAACACCGTTAACATATGACGAATGTATGGCACAGAAAGGCGATTTAGGAATACGAAGCTGTTCCTATGACACTGATTACTGGGCAGGCGCAGTAAAAAAATGCGGTGGAGTAAATAACCTACCTACAATGGCAGATTTAGGAAAAATAGCAAGTGCAATATACAAAGGCAATCCAAGTGTAGGGGCAAGAGATGAGGCGAACAACCTGACTTACATAGCGGGTACAGCCACCTCTTTAGGTCTTCCAGAACCCAGCTTCACCTTGTGGTCTGGTGAGGAGACCAATAGCACCCTCGCATACTTACGTTACTTCCACTCCACGCGCACGTACTGGAACTACAACTCCCTCTACAACCGCAACGACAGTGACATTCAGGCGGTGTGTTTGACTGATTAATATAAATTTTTAAGTCGGCAGCCTTTTACCGGAAGTGCTGCCGCTTAATTATTAGTTTGAATAAATAAGCTGATAATATCATTAACAACCGCAAACTGTTTTTGATATTTATGAGCTTGAGCTTCCAATACGTTAATCTGTTTTTTATATTCTAAGATATTGTTCTGGCAATCTCTTGCTGATTGATTAAGACTTTCCTGAACCTGCTGGGCTTCCTGAAGTACACCTGCCATAGATATTCCTAAAGCTTCCATTGTCTGTTTAATAATTTGAGCCCCTGTTTGTTTTGAAACTCCTGAAGGCAGCTTTGCTATTAACTGTTTTAATACCGCTACATTAGCCGGCAATTCCATATCATCCACTGCCCCTGTCTGAAGTTCATTCATAGAAGTAAGGTTTTCTTCCTTTTTCTGACCAAAATTAAATGAAGGCATAACAGGTTCGTCCATATTGTGTAAAATAGTTTCTTCCTCTGTATGAGTAGCTATATTTTCTGTTTCAAAATCAGGATTATTAAAAACGACTTCATTATTGTCCGAATTTACCGGAGTAATTTCAATGTCGGACTGTTGTTTTAAAGCTTCAACGATTTTTTTGCCTACACCTTCTGTAATTCTGTTACTTGCCATTTTCCCCTCTATGAATTTTATCTGAACATTGATAATTATATTAAAGACAAAAATATATTTCAACAAATTAGTACCAGAATAGCCTGTATGATTACGAAATAATAAGCTGATTGAAAAGAACTTTATTTTATGATAATTTAGGGTTTAAAGGAAGAGGGATTTATGGCAAAGAGAATTAATGTAAAATTTTTTGATAAAGCTGAAGAAAAAGGTGCTAAATGGAAAAAAGAGGCAGAGTATGAATTTGCGCCTCATAAAGAACTGAAGTTTGGAGAAAACCCGCAGCAGAAGGCAGAATTTTATAGTTCTCCAGAAATGATTGATTATGAAATTATTGATGATAAAGAGCTTTCTTATAACGAGATAATGAATGTTGTGATTGCTACAAATATTGTCAGCGAATTTTTTGATGTAAGCGCTGTTGCTATTGTTAAACACGCAAGCCCTTGCGGAGTTGCGCTCGGGGTAAATATAGAAGATGCTTACAACAAAGCTTTTGATTGCGACCCTATTGCTTCGTTTTTTGGTACTATAGCTTTTTCGCAGAAAATTAACTATGAAGTTGCAAAACACATTAATTCTATGTCGGTAAAAGTGGTTGTTGCTCCTGATTATGATGAAAAGGCGCTTGAACTTTTGCGTGAAAATTTATTTTTAAAAATTATTAAAATTAATACACCATTAAAAGAATATAGAAATTATACGCAAAAAGATATTAAAATAACTCCGTTTGGAACGCTTGTTCAGGATTTTAATAAAAGCCAGCTCAGCAAACAGTCTTTCAAAATTGTCACAAAGACAAAGCCAACACAGGAACAAATCGAAGATGCTGTATTTGCATGGAAAATCTCAAAATATGCAAAGACAAATTCTATAGTAATTGCGAATGATTTTAAAACAATTGCAATTTCGCAAGGGCAGATTAATCCTGTAACCGCAGTGGAAGCTGCGCTTGATACTGCATGCGACGGGTCAAAAAATGCAATTCTTGTTGCAGATAATGCTCTGCCGACTATCGATTGTATAAATGCAGCAGCTCAGGGAAGAATTTCAATGATAATACAGCCCGGCGGCTCTCCAAAAGATACCGATATTATCGCTCTTGCTGATAAGTATAATATTGCGATGATTATGACCGGTATAAAAAATTACAGGCATTAATCACTTGCGGTAAATTCTTTCATAGAGTTCAGGGTAGGCTTCAAGTACCTGTTTTAATTGTTTATCGTTTCCGCCTTGCTTGTTCTGGGTAAATAACGTAAACTCTCCTGTATTTCCTCGTTCTCTCTCAGGATTAATATAGGTCAGTGATTTAATATTATTTTTTGCAACATAAATTTTTGTATTATTTAAAAGAGCCATAGCCCAGAACCAGATGTCATCCCCATGAGGTGCAAGCATTGTAAATTGTTTTATATCATCAATATTTTGATTAAGACTATTTGGAGGATAGAGCACACCGCCGGCTCCGGTGAAAAAGTTAAGATAACTTAAATTTGGACCGCTTATCTTTTTCTTCCACTGTTTATACGGCAGAATTTTTTTGCCCTTGTCAAGTTTAATTCTATGCGCCCTGTGACAGATAACTGCATTAGGATGCGTAAGATAAGATTTGTATAAAGTTTCAAGCCATTTTGGCGGATAAAAAATGTCGTCATCTGTGGTTATTAAAATAGCATTTTTAAATTCTCTATATGCCGGAATTAACTTTTTATAAGAATATAAATTTTCACACCATTTTATAGTTAATCCCTTATCTTTTAGTTTAAGCACGTTTTCCGGTATATCTTTTTCTCCGTTAGGAAACTGCTCAGATGCAAGCCATAATATTACTTCGTCAGGCTTCAAACTTTGGCTTAACAATGAATAAATACAGTAATGTATGTCATACATCCTTTCGGGAAAAGAAGTTAGAGAAACAATAAGCTTTCTTTCCCTGAATTTTGTATTCAAGCCGAATGTTTTATTTTCCAGAATTTCTTTATCTAATTCAGACTTGTTTATTCCTTTGAGACCTTTTTTAAATTTAAATAAATCGAAAATTTTAACCATCACCAACCCCTGCTATGACTATAGTATAATAAAAAAGAATAAAGTCAAACAACCTTTGCAGTAAAAATATTTTGTACTAATATATGAATATAGAAAAAACAAAAAAGGAATAGGAAGTATGGAAATTAAATCGTGGGAAGAATATTTTTTGGACTTGGCAAAAACTTGTGCAAGCCGCTCAAATTGTATTAGAGCCCAGGTAGGTGCAGTAATTGTCGGAGAAGATAAAAAGATTAAAGCAACCGGCTATAACGGAACACCGTCAAAGGTAGAATCCTGTTATGAGAGAGGTGAATGTTACCGGATAAAAAATAATATTCAATCCGGAACAAGATACGAAACCTGCCGTTCAATTCATGCAGAGCAGAACGCAATTATTCAGGCCGGACAGGACAGATGTAAAGGCTCTACAATGTATATCTGGGGGCACAACTTTATATGTATATTGTGTAAAAGATTTATTGTGCAGTCAGGAATTAAAAATGTAGTTTTGCGGAAAGATGAAAATTCTCCGGTTCTGCATGTCACAGTCGAAGACTTACGACGTGAATTGGAAGCCGAATAATAAATGTAAAAAAATATTAAGTTCAATTTGAATAGCCTAAAATTCACTTATACTCTGAGATAGGATAGGATAGGATAGGATGGGGTGGGTGAGTAACAATCTTTTCGTGTGAATTGTTTTTATAAAAATACAGATTGCTTTGTAAATTGCCTTATTAACGGGCAATAGTGCAGTTCTGGATAAACACGAAAGGAGATAATATGTTTGAATTGAACTCTATCGGGCAGGTTCCGCCTCAGGATGTGAAAACTCATTATAACAGTCGTACAAATAAAGTGAAAGAAACTGCTATAAATTCTATCTTGAACTATAAACCTGGTAAAACCAATAAGACTGACAAAACTACAGACGATGGAATTATAGCGAATAAAGACGGAACTTTTTCACACACAAGATACGATTCAGAAGGTTATCCTGGTGAAACCAGAGTAATCGATGCTAATGGCAAACTTGTCTCCCATTCATATTTTCTGTATTGCGATAATAAAGATCGTAGATCAGAAATAAAATGTATTTATAATGATGGCGGACAGGTTGTGAAAAGGGTTTTGACAAACACTGATAAGAATAATGTTGTTTACAGGCAGGTAACAGATTGGAACCCTGATGACAAAAAATTAGTAATTTGTGATTATGATGAAAATGGTGAGCTTGTAGAACGCTGGGAAGGTTCCAGCGACGGACTGCCCGACAGCTGGAAGATTGATGATTACTGTATTGAAGAAGGTGTAGTAGAAGTTACATATAAACGTGATGATAAATAATTTATAAAAAAGCTCCTTTTAAAAGGAGCTTTTTTATCTCTGTTAACATGACTTTCGGACGAAAATCATTAAATATAAGTTGTATGTTTAGTCGGTATGTACTAAATTCATTCTGTTTTCTACATAGAATGGAGGATTTTTGGTGTATTGGTTAAACAAAATTAACAAAAATACGTTAGAATAAATTAGGAGGCTATTATGAGCAGTTTTTATCCGCAATATGATTTGGCAGGTAGAATTCAGCACACGAAATTAGATTCGGGTGTATATGGTATGCCGTCTGCCAGATTAGACAGAATGGAAAAACCTGCAACACAGGATTTTAAACAGGTTTTTTCAGGACTTGTGGAAAATTTTAACACTGAACTGAATGCCCCGGATAATATGTTAAAAGATGTAATGTCCGGCAATAAAAACATAGATATTCACGATGTTATGACAGTTATGGCAAAATCAGAAATCAGTGTTAACGTTGCAACCCAGATGGTGGGAAAAGTCATACAGGCGTATGACAAAGTTATGCAGATTCAAGTGTAAAATATACTTGTATTAATTATAATTACAGACCGGGGAAAAGATGGATTTTCAAAAATTACTGGAAAACAAAGCACTACTATATGGAATTATCGGCGGAGCCGTAATTGTACTGGCTATGATTGTTACAATTGCTACATTTGCAGGAGGCGGCAATAAAGGCACAGCACAGAACGTCAGCGAGCAGCCTATTAAAGAAGATGTTATACTTCTTACAACAGATAATATAGGCAAAGCTCTTGAAATTCAGGCGCTTCTTGCAAAACAGGGAATTGCTGCAAGCCGTACACTTGATGGTACAAAATCAAGTATTGTGCTTAAAAAAGGCGACTGTACTACCGGTAAAAAGAAATGTACAACCGAACAGCGCGATATTGCTATTATGGAAATCGTTCAAAGCGGTCTGATGGACCAGAACGTAGGTCTTGAAGTTTTCGATAAAGGTGACTTTACTTCTACAAAAGAAGATAAGAAAATAAGGCTTACCCGCGCAATTAACGGAGAACTTTCCAGGTTAATCAAGAGAATTGATGGTGTAGAAAATGCCTCTGTATTTATTTCAATCCCTGAACAGACAATGTTTACATCAATGCAAAAACCTGTAACTGCAACAGTTCAGCTTGTTGTTGCAAATGGTACAAAACTTGACCAGCTTAAAATTAAAGCTATTACAAACCTTCTTTTAGGCAGTGTTTCCGGTTTGAACGCCGAAGATATTGCGATTTCTGATACAAACGGTAATGTTTACCACAGTATTATGAACGCCTCTGATGAGATGCTTGCCAAACTTGAAGAAAATGATAAATATATGCAGCAGAAAGTTCAGCAGCAATTGGACAGACTTATTGGTAAAGGAAATTATGTTGCAACAGTAAGCACTTTCCTGCGTCAGGCTCCTGCTGAAAAATACAGCACAGACTATGATCCTGAAAGAAAAGCTTCTGTTAACGAACAATCATTTACCGAAGGCTTAGGCGACCAAACACGTGACAGCAATAAGAATATTAATGCCGTAAGTGTTTATCTTCCTAACGGTATTGCCGGAGGCGGAACAAATTCAAGCCAGGACAGAAGCTATTCACGTTCCGCCAGAGAAACCCAGTATGGTGTAAGCAAAACCCAGCTGAATGAATATTTAAGACCAGGTATGGTTGAAGAAATTTCAGTTGCCGTAACTCTGGAAAAAAGTGCTCTGCCGGCTGAAACAACTCTTGAAGAATTAAAAGAATTAATTGCTCATGCGGCAAGTCCAAAAGTTGATCCGGAAAATGTTTCTATAGCATTCTCAGATTCTGTAGACCCTTATCTGGCATCAGACAGACCTGTAAATCTTCCGAAACCTGATGAAAGCGGAAACCCTTGGTGGTTAGCTGTAGCATTGAGTGCAATCGGTTTGATAATAGTATTCAGAGCAGTATCTAACAAAGTTCATCAGCTTCAGGAAGCTAACGCTATTGAGGTTGAACGCTTAAGACAAAAAGAAGCTGAACAAGACAGAGAACTTAGTGATGTAAATATGAGAGCAGCCCAATTAACTGACAGGCAGCGTGAACTTGCGGAAGGACTTCTCGAACAGCAAAACAGAGAATATATAGCAATACGTTCTCCTCAGGAAATGATTAGCGCTCTTGAAAATATGTCTGCAAATCTTGATGAAGCAGATAGCGAAGAAGCTGCCGACAAGATTAAGAGCTGGATAGAAAAAGGTTAGTGTAAGAAAATATGGCAATACAAGGATTTGATTATAAAGGATTTGCGCAGAACTTAGCATTACAGGCTAAGGATCTTGTGCCGCCTGATTTTGATGAAAACCAGAAAGCATATGTAACAAATACGCTTCTAAATTTTTCAATGTTAGCAGGAGAAGCTCTCTATAACGATAACGAGCTTGGGTTTAATGCCGAACAGGCAACAATGATTACCCAGATTATCGCAGAATGGGCTTATCATAAATCAGTTGACCTTGTAAGATCAGGCATTCCCCAGCCTTATTGGGATCCTATTATGCAGAAGATTGCTTTTACAATCTTTGAAATTGCAAAACAGACCTTTAAGCAGGGGCTGCCGCAGGATCAGATTTTACAGTTAATCGAACACCACGTAAAAAAAACATACCTTGAATCAATTGCTGAGTTAAAAGATAAAAATTTGATTGATGACAACCTGATGGAAAAGGCTTCAAAGCAGTCAAATATTGATGCAATGATGCAGCAGATGCAGGAAAGCGGCGAAGTTGATGCCGCAGCAGCAGCTCAGGAAGTTGCCCAGCAGCAGGTTCAACAGGCTCCTCCGCCTGCTCCGGTTCAAACACAGCCTGTTCCCGCAGCAGGACAGGCAGGAGTTCCTGCCGTTCAGGAAGAGGCAGGGGTTCCGGCGCCGCCGAAAAAATCCCCTTATGCACCTCCTAAACTTTTAAAGCTTGTAACTCTTGCATTATTATTAAAACGCGTGGATGAAGAAAAGGTGCAGTCAATTCTTGAACGCTTTGATCAGGATGTTGCAGGTACAGTTATTAAATATATGTACGTTGACGGTCTGGAAGAACAGGTAGATCCTACTTTGACAATGAAATGTCTTGATGATATTGCAGAAGAAATGCCAGGCGCAACAGAAATTAACAAAAATCACTTAGTCGAAAAGGTTAAACAAATTGCTGAACTTTATGACAAAACAAAGCTGGAACAGATGTTACAGCTTGAAAGACAGAAAGTCAGACGTTTTGTTTTTAATGCTCTTGAAGGGGAATATTATGACATTCCTCCGCGTGTTGCAAATGTTATTGCCACCCATCTGCAACATGGTGTATAATAAAATTAAATCATGATTATTAAAAAGAAAAAGAATATACAACCTGAAGTACTTGAGGAGAATTCTATTGAGCTGCCGTTAGATCAGGAAGATGACCTTCCTGAAATGGCTGAAGATTATGCTGCCGAAGAAGCTGAGCCGGAAGATGAAGCTTTGGAAAAAGATATTACAGAAATTGAACCTGATGATGTTGACTTGTTTAATCTTGACAATATTGATTTTAAACAGCGCCAGGAACGCAGAAAAGGTGATAGAAGACGCGGCTTCCGGCGTGTGGATGACAGAAACCTTGTTTCCAGAGCCCGCGAAGAAGCTGCTTCGATAAGGGAAGCTGCTTCTAAAGAAGGTTATCAGGCAGGATTGGAGCAGGCAAGAGAAGATGTTCTTGCATTAAAAGATGCAATCGGAATTTTCTTAAATTCTAATCAGGAGGTTTATGAACAGATTGCACCTGAGATACTTTCTGTGAGTGTTGAAATTGCAAAAAAAATTATTAAAAAAGAAGTAAGTGAATCGCCTGAAGTCCTTGTTAATACTGTTATCGAGGTGCTGAAAGGTCTTTCAAAAGAAGAAGCAAAGGTTATGCTTCGTGTAAATCCGGTGCAGGTTGATATTTTACGTCAATCGGTCCCTGAGATTCTGAACTTAACAGGGCTGGATGCAAAATTATCAGTGCTTGCGGATGAAAGTATAAGTGAAGGCGGTTGTCTTGTTACAACCACAAACGGGGTAGTAGATGCGACAATTGAAACACAGTTGTCGGTAGTGAGTGAAGCTCTTAGGGAAGTTTGATGGCACAGGAAGGCGGAAATTCTAATAGTTTAAGCGAAATTTTTATGGCGTTGTTTGTATTGCTGCTCATCGTCCTTTTGCTTGTTGAGCTGCCGAACTGGGTTGTAAACGTTTGTATCAGCTTGAATATTACGCTTGGCATAGTCTTACTTATGATTTCGTTATATGTAAGAAAAACGCTTGAACTTGCGTCATTTCCGTCAATTATCCTTATTGGTACAATGTTCCGGCTGGTGCTTTCAATTGCGTCAACAAGGCTTATTCTTTCAAAAGGTGAGGCTGGCGAAGTTATTCACGCGTTTGGAACATTTGTAACCGGCGGCAACATGATTGTAGGCGGTGTAATCTTCCTTATTATTACGGTTGTTCAGTTCATGGTAATTACAAAAGGTGCTGAACGTATTGCGGAAGTTGCTGCCAGATTTGCATTGGATGCGATGCCGGGTAAGCAAATGACTATTGACGCGGATTTTAATGCCGGCTTGATTTCTCCTGAAGAAGCAACTAAAAAGCGTGAAGACCTGCAAAGAGAATCAAATCTTTTCGGTAGTATGGATGGTGCGATGAAATTCGTAAAAGGGGATACTATCGCGGGTATTATTATCGTTTTGATTAACATTATCGGCGGGTTGTGTATCGGTTGTCTTATGAACCAGATGCCTATTGCTGATGCTGTTTCAAAATATACAATCCTGACAATCGGTGATGGTTTGGCTTCACAGGTTCCTTCACTTTTGATGTCAATTGCAGCCGGTGTATTTATGACTCGTTCTTCTGCTGCTAACTCATTAGGTACAGATGTTACAGGGCAGATTGTCAGCAAGCCGAATGCTCTGTTCCTTGCTTCCGGGTTTTTATGGTTTTTGGCAGTTACCGGTCCGACTTTTACCGGACTTCCGTTCTGGCCGTTCTTCCTGTTTGGTTTAGGGCTTGCTATTGCAGGGTTCTCTACTCTTATTAACGCGGATGTACAATCACAGCTCGGGCAGTTGGAAAATGTTCGGCAGAACATGCAGGATCTTGTTAACCCTAACAGAATGTATGAACGTTTAGGTGTTGACGTATTGAGTTTACAGGTCGGTTCAAATCTTCTTGTAATTGCAGATCCGGATCAGGAAGGTCAGCTGCTTGCGAAAATTGCTGCTCTCCGTCAGAGGGTTACTGATGAACTCGGTTATATTCTCCCTAACATAAGAATTATGGATTCATCTGCTCTTGATGCAAATGAATATCTTATTGCGATTAGAGGTAATACAGTTGCAACCGGATATGTTTATCCGGGAAGATTAATGGTAATTGCAGACCAGTGGGACTCTGTCAAGCGTGAAGTTCCACAGGATGCTATTATTGGTATTGACCCTACTTACCAAACTCAGGCTTACTGGATTACCACAGACGATGCCAAAACAGCTCGTTCTGTTACTGCAATTGATTCTACTGATGTTATCGTTACCCACCTTCAGGAATGTGTAAGAAAACACGTTGATGAGGTTATGACAAAGACCGATGTTCTTAAACTTATGGAACTTGTACGTTCACAAGATCCTACGCTTGTTAATGACCTTGTTCCAACAATTATCTCTACAAGTGATTTGAGAAAGATTTTTGTTAACCTTATCAGAGAAAAGGTTTCTATTAAAGATATTATTTTTGTGTTTGAAAGACTTTGCGACTACGCCAGATTTTCAAAAGAACCTGATATTCTTTCAGAACGTTTGAGGGCTGCTTTGGGACGCCAGATATGTCTTTCTAATGTTGGTGATGACAAAGTTTTGTATGCTCTCACATTGTCGCCTGAATGGGAAAAAACTCTTGATGACAGCTGTCAGAGAACAGAGCTTGGAACAATGTTCCTGTTAAATCCTATGCAGGTTCAGGAGCTTATTGAATCTGCCGCAAATACAATGATAAGAGCCCAGCAGGCTTGCGGGCAGCAGCCTGTAATCCTTTGTTCTCCGAGAATAAGACTGCCGCTCTACCAGCTTCTTGAACGTCATATCCCGACAATTGTCGTTATTTCTTATTCAGAACTTATTACTGATATTAAGGTTGAAGCTGTTGATACTATCGGTGATAATTTTGCAATGAGTTAGCTTAAGGACGATATTTAATGAAAAAGTTTGTTTTGTTTTTAATCGGAATTTACCAGAAGATTTCAAAACATACTCCTCCTTCGTGCCGGTTTTATCCTACCTGTTCGGAGTATACAAGGCAGGCAATTGTTAAATACGGACTTTTAAAAGGCGGCTGGCTTGGGATAAAAAGAATTTGCCGATGCCATCCTTGGAATCCGGGTGGAAATGATCCGGTACCGTAAGTATTGAAAATTCCAAAAAAATGTCTTATAATAAAAACAATACAGTGGACTGTCAATTCTTTCAGTATGTGTATATCTTTTCTCAAACACGCTTCCGCTCTGCTCACGCTATCGTTTCGAAAAGATATACACATACCAGAGAAGTACAAAGCAGACACCAGCACATTAAAAGAAACAATGCAACTTTTTTGGACAGGCTCACCCTGTTTCCGCTATCGCCTCAAAAAGTTTTTTAGTTACTTAGAAGAAGGCACTGCC
>ULTH01040360.1_pt1 | contig 50450 bp, 51 predicted proteins | sample 1957421 | NCBI WGS metagenome assembly ULTH01 (sample SAMEA4835729, study PRJEB28245) | human gut metagenome | biome: gut microbiome; material: fecal sample | place: Denmark | collected 2008 | reverse complement strand
GTATTGAACATACATAAGCAAATTTTTTGTCGCCAGATGTGTTATTATAATTTATTTTTATTTATTTTGCGCGTTCAACGTATTCCAACGTTTCAGTATTTACCACTATTTTTTCGCCCTGTTCGATGAACAAAGGAACCTGAACACGTACACCGTTATCCAAGATTGCAGGTTTGCCACCACTGTTGGAAACGGTTTGCCCCTTTAATGCTGGTTCGGTTTCTTCAACAGTTGCGACAACCGTTTTCGGCAAAGATACGGATACGGGCTGACCTTCGACAAAGTTCACCTTTACCATCATTTCCGGTGCCAAGAACTTCATCTGTTCACCCAATGATTCAACAGAAACCGTGAACTGTTCATATGTAGTCAGGTTCATAAAGTACGCATCTGTACCGTCAGAATACAAATATTGGCAATCAATATCTTCGACCATCAGTTTTTCAACCTTGTCTTCTGCACGCCAACGGTCGTTACCCTTGTTGCCGGAATCAATATCGCGCAGGTCGGCCTGAACGAACGCGCCACCCTTGCCCGGTTTAACCTTGGTAATAGACATAACGGAATAGCGCTTGCCATTGTGAGAAATAACCCAACCCACACGCATATCGTTTGCAATATATGATGCCATAATAATACCTCTTTGTTTTTTCGGAACTTTATTATAAAAATCGCGTACGTTTCGCGCAAGCGTTTATTACGCCTATTGCGCGGCACGCTTATGCGCCCAATAGCGGTCGATACTTTCCAGAATCAGTTTATCCGCCGTCGCACGATCGGCCCAGCCCTTTACCCGCGACCAAGAATTTGGTTGCAAATCTTTGTAATGCTGGAAAAAGTATTCGATTTTAGAACGCAAAATAGCGGGCAACTGTTCAACATATTCGGTGGTTGTATAAAACGGGTCGATGTTGTCACGCGGCACGCAGATAATTTTTTCATCGCCGCCGGCCTGATCTTCCATCAACAGTGCGCCAATGGGGCGAACCTCAATCAACACACCGGGGCGCAGTGGTGAATTACACACAACAACGCAATCCAGCGGATCGCCGTCGTCGCCCAATGTACCCGGAAAATACCCATAGTTTGCGGGATACGCCATTGGCGTATGCAAAATTCTGTCCACACGTGGCAATCCGGTTGCCTTGTCAATTTCGTATTTAACGTGTCCGTTTTCAGGCACTTCTATAATAGCATTCATTTTTTTTGGCGGTTCTTTGCCCGGCGCAATTTCTTCAATACTCATAATAATAAATCCTTTATTTGCGGGGCAATATTATCATAAAAAAACAGATTTGCAATTTCGAATCGGAAAACGGGTAAAATATCATTCTGAATAATAACACCGTCCAGACAGAATCCCGGAACCGGCCGTATCGGAAAATTCCCCCGCCTGCAAAAAGCACTGTGTTATGGAAACGCTGTCCTGATCTGACCAGCCGCCGGCGGGGCAATCTTTGCAATAAATGCTATGGCCGGCCGAACCATACGTTCCGGGCCAGCATACACAAAAAGAATATTGTTTGCACACACCGTCAAAATCGCCACTGCTTAAATCCGCATCCAGATTCAGCGCGTCTTCTGCAATAATATCCATTATCATCCCCATATCACCACCGTCAAATCCCGTTTCACGGCATAACTGAATGGCGCGACTGACGCCGATTCCACTGGACAAATAGTCGCTTATGCATCCCATTATACTGACACACATATCACACGCCATAGACGAAGAAGATAAAAAACCACTTTTATATAATTGGCACGCAACACTATCAGCGTATCCACCGCTTCTACATATACGCTCTGTATTTGCGGAAATTGCAACGGCGCTTTGACATATAAAAAATACAAAATATCCAACAAGGCAAACCGATAAAATTTTTCCCATTTTCACCCCCCGACAACATTAAAAACCACCCAAAAAAATTCAGGTGGCCAGGAGGTTGATAACAATCTTACGAATTGCGTGGTGTATTTGGTATTTCACCACCCTCCTGACCAAATTCAGCCAGGAGATTATTTATCGTCGTAATAAAAATGGCGCAACGCGCCCCGCTTTTCTATTCCGACGCGTAAGAGAGGTTATCAAGCCCCATCACGACAACCCGTCGTGACATCAGTATTGTAAACAAATCGTAATATAATGTAAAGCGATAAAAAATCCCGCAGATGCGGGATTTTCCTTATTTTATTATCAAATGTAATTACATACGCATCGGCATCAATACGAACAATGCGTCTGTGTTTTTATCCGTTGACTTGATGATTGTCGGCGATAACGGATCCTGCATTTCCATTTGGAATTTTTCACCTTCGACCTGTCCAGCAACATCCATCAAGAATTTTACATTAAACACAACCGTAAATGAACTGTCACCATTGTATTCAATATCCAGTTCCTGGGTCGCAGTTCCGGCATCCGGGCTGGACGCATTTACAACCAACTTGTTCATAGAAAATGTCAACTGTACGGATTTGGTCTTGTCCACACTGGCAACCGACACCAAGTCAACCGCATTCAAGAATTGTTTTCTGTCCAGGATTGCAATCTTGTCATTACCCTTTGGAATAACAACCCGATAGTTCGGATACTGTGCGTCAACCAGTTTGCTGGTCAGTGTTGCGGGTCCAACTGTAAAGCGTGCCTTGGTATCCGACAGTTCAACAGTAACATCGTCAACAGTCGCATCTTCCAACAGTTTGGACAGTTCACCAATAACGCGACGTGGCAAAATAACCGCCGGCATTTCCGCACTGCCCGCCGGTGCCGGCATCGCGCACAACGCCATACGCTGAGCATCAGTTGCAACCGCGGTCAGCATTTTTTCTTTGCCCTCGTCAGAAATATGGAAATAAATCCCGCCCAAATGATAACGGACATCATCGGTCGGTATTGCAAACTTTGTCTGATTTATCAGGTGCGCCAAGTCACCAGTTGTCATTTGGAATTTTGTGGTCAGATTGCTGCCCGCCATTGCCGGGAAATTTTCCGCCGGCAGTGTCGGCAAATGGAACACCGCACGACCACTGGACACAACCAGTTGATCACCAGATTGTTTGAACGAAATTTCCGCATCGTCCGGCAATTTACGCACAATGTCGTACAACATTTGTACCGGGACAGTTGTTTTCCCACCCAAAGTTATATCTGCGGCAACGTGCTCTACCAATTCCAAATCAACGTTTGTTGCCGACAGAATCAAATCGTCTGCAACCTCTATCTTTACATTTACCAATATCGGCAGCGTTGCGCGCTTTTCCACAATCGACTGCATATGCCCCAGCGCACGAATTAAAACCTGACGAAATACTGAAAATTCCATAATGTGCTCCTGTTAAATATATTTTCGTCCTACATTCTTTCGATTCAGTTTATCAAAAAATGCCGATTCGGTGCAAGGGTTATTGACGTGTAAAACACCTGGACAAATCGTGATTTCAGTCCACTAAAAAAGTGCCGCTATATTGCGGCACTTTATTAGACGCAAAAAAACTATTTTCCCAAAACGCGTTCCAATTTGGCACGCAGTTTTTTCATATCGTCATATTTTGTAAATTTTCCCTTTTCGGCAATAGATATTTCACCACTTTCTTCGGATACAACCAGCACGGTTGCACCTGACACTTCACTCATCCCCAAGGCCGCCCGATGACGCGTTCCATATTTCCAATTTAGATTATTTTTAGACAGCGGCAATATCGCCCCGGCATACGCAATGCGTCCACGTTCTATTATAACCGCACCATCGTGCAGTGGTGTTTTATTAAAGAATATAGTCAACAACAGTTCACTGGAAATCGTGGCATCAACTGCAACACCCGGTTTATCAATCGCGCTTTCATCCAAAGAACCAGTAAACACAATCAGCGCCCCTGTATGCTTGGCCGACATATATTCAACCGCAGACACTATTTCATCCAACGATTTTGTATCACGTGGACGCTGCACCCCTGCACGAAAAATGCGTCGCCATTCATCTATATTACCCATCAGTGCCATAAATTTGCGCAATTCCGGTTGAAACACAACAACCAAACTGATAGACAAAAACAGCGCCGTCCAATGCAAAAATGTCCCCAATAAATCCAAATGCGCCCAAGACAGCACGAAACTAAGCCCCCATAAAAGCGCCAATCCCAGCAACCCGCGCACTAATCTTTCCGATGAAGTGTTTTGTATAAAGCCACGATAAAACACCCACAATAAAACAACAATTATCAGAATCTGAATCAATCCAAGCCAACTAAACACGATAAACTATCCCCCTATACTGTTATTGTTTAATATATTGTTCACTAATTCGGTCACCGGCGTATCCATCCATTGCGGGTCATCACGCCGACGCGGCGCCCCACGTTCCAGTGCTGTTTCGCACGGATTATCATCGGCCAGCCAATTTTCCAACAAGTCACCCGCCAACAATCCAACGCCGGCACCGGCAACCAGTCCTATGCCACCAGTAAACGGCGCCAACAACAATCCTATTCCTGTGGCGGATGCAACTTTACCCGCAACGGCGGCACCACTTATTTGAATTGTTGGTTCTGCCAGATTACCAGTTATTTCTATTGAATTTACTACATTACCCGTCAGCGACAATTTCAACCCACGCACCGGAACCGTGGTCAAGGCCAGTTGAATATCTTCATCACCCAAATCTAAACTGCCCGCCAGACGAACATTTATTGCGTTTGTTTCCGCGGCAACGCCGTTTTGTGTTTCTATCAACCCGTCACGCAACTTGGTGTTCACAGACACACAGGATATTTTTATCTGGTTATACTTTTTTTCTGAACGGAACAAATCCTGAATACTATGCCGCAATGTTGTCAGGAAATCGGTTCCATACATATTGGCAACCAAAGCCGAATGCGCATATCCAGGTGCAGACGAATATACACGTACCGGTCCGGTCACTGTCTGCATCAGTTCGGACAAGTTTGTTCCATTAGCTTCGACATACGTTTCAAAATCGACTGGCAAATCGGAAATAAAATTATCAATATGAATCTGGTTTAACAGTGTCCCGATAACTATACCGCGTCCCTGCCCGCCCATTTGCACATACATACGCCCGTCTGCATCAATATCGACATTTGCCGCTGCACGAACGGGACCGTCTGCAATTTTTACCGCCGCATCAACACGTCCGTGTCCATTATTCACTGTAACTGTTGCATCAACATCGCGCAGGTTCAAATCACGATACACGATAAAATTATCCAACAAAACGTGCAAATCCAGATTGAACTTCAAAAATTCGGCCCCGAACAAAGGTATATCGTGAAACACATTTAGTTCCCTGTCTGGACGTACCCAGGGTCGGCCGTATAAATCCGGAAAAAGTTCCAACAGATTTATAGATTTTGATTCCAGTGTCGCCGTAATATTCGGCATTTTTCCAGACCAGTCAACCACCCCCGAAAACGCCAACGTATTTCCACGAACTTTTATCGACGAATTGCGCAGTGATAATTTTTGCCAATCATAGCCACCAGAAATATTCACCTTGACGGCCGGCATCTGGGTCAGGTTCAAGTTAAAAATATTCCCCAGCGCAGTCGTATCCGGAATATCGCCCTTTATTATAAAATCAATTGGTGCCTTGCTGGTACCTTCCAGCGCGACGTTTGCAATCAACGCATCCCCACCGGTTGCAAACGCGATACGAACCGGATATACGCGCCGTTCAGCATTATATTTTGAAAAAGACAATATAAACGGAAAAACATCAGCATTTGATCTAATCCAACCGCTGTATTCGCGCGTATCGGTACGTGGCATATATCTGATTTGAAATCCGTCCAACGAATATTCAGCCCCCAATATATCAATATCCAGATTTTGAACCTCTAACCCGCCAAGTCCCGGATCAACAAACGGAAAATCCGTCGGACCGACAACATCCGGTGTTGCGGCGGCTTCTGATGAAGCGTCTTTTATTTTTGGCGCAATGGAAAATTCGCCCTTGTCATTTTGTTCTATACATATAGACGCGTCATAAATTTTGATATTTTGAATTGTGGGTCTGTCTTGAAACAGCGATATCAAATCCAAACGTACGTCTATTTTTTCCGCACTAAAGGCATCTTTGTGCTTTGCCCAGGCAGCATTTGGAATCCGAACCTGGTTTAATTCGATCTGGGGACGCAGTGACAGTTTCCACGAAACCGCGCCATCAATTTCCACGGGCAGACCGGTGGCGTCCTGCAGTACAGACAGAACATCACCACGCAACGCTTCTAAATTTATCTGTGACAAAGCAATTATAACGGCCACCACCAACCCCATTACGAACAGGGTCAGCACCCGCATAATTTTGAAAAAGGTTCCTTCTTTTTTCTTTTTTTTGGCCATTTTTAACAGCGTTTGTTACGGTAACTTAAATTCCAAGAACTTTATCACCGGTTGCATAAAATCCGGTATTGGCGCGCGCAAAGTCATTGTCCGGCCACTAGACGGATGCCGAAATGTTAGCTTATATGCCAACAAAAACAAGTTATTTGTTTCCAACATAGAACGCAGTGCCCCGTCCAATTTCTTGTCCGCCCCATACAACATATCCCCCACAATCGGCGCGTGCAGTGTCAATGCGCTGTGCACACGCAACTGATGCGTACGGCCGGTTTTTGGCGAAAACAGCACCCAGGACAGATGCCCACCCGCACTGGATAATACCTGATATTCCGTTATTGCACGTTGTGGTCGTTGGCCGGTGCCGTTGTTCAGACGCGCTGGACTGTCAAAGACCTGACCCTTGACCATATAGTTATCGATTACACCGCGCTTTGGGCGCACATCGCCATTTAACAAGGCCAGATATTCCTTATGCGCGGTTTTATTTTGAAACTGTGCGGCCAAATCCTGGGCAGCACGTTGATTTTTTGCAACGATTAAAATACCACTGGTTTCCCTGTCCAATCGATGAACCAGTGAAATCTTGTCATATGGGAATAATGCGGCCGCCATTTTATCGACTGATTTGCGAATACCGGTTCCGCCCTGTACCGCCAAACCAGCCGGCTTGTTAAACACAACAATGTCTTCATCGTTATGAATTATACACTGGCGCAAATCTTCCAAATCCGCCAAAGAAAATCGTGCACCACTTTCGGTCTTTTTCCCAGGCACGGCCGCGTAACTGGTCAACGTCGGCGGAACACGCACAACATCACCGGCGCGCAAAATTTCCTGTCCGCGGGCACGCGACGAATTTACACGTATCTGACCACCGCGACACAATTTATAAAACTCACGCTGGGGCATAGACGGAAAACGGCGCAAAAACCAGCGCAGCAATCGTGTTCCATCTTCGGTTTGGGACACCTGAATCAATTCAGCCATAGTACCGGCCCCCGTCCAGAATTATTCGCCGTACGTAATTTGAACGACGTTTTCACCATTGGCATTACTGCACGACCCAGACGCGCCACTTTGCGTGTGACCGGACATTTCATATCCAACCGAATCAGTCCAGGCCTTGGCCACAATGGCTTGACAATCAGATTGACTCAACCCAGTTATTGATACTATAAACTGACGACTGTTTGACGGGTTTACAGAAACTTCATACGTACCACCATACGGATTTTGGTTCGACATACCAATAGCACCAAATACAGTCGCGCTGTTTATGCTGGAATAATCATCGTACTGATTATAAATACTGCGCACCTGGGTTACAATCTGCAAAACTTCGTCATTGACACTGTTGCGCTTTTGCAAATTCATCGCACTGGAAATAGCGGCAATCGCCCCAACAGTAATCACACCCATAATTGCCAACACACCCATCATTTCAATCATAGAACGTCCGGATTCTTGTTTCATAATTTCAACCTCTGTTTGCTATTTATTTTTTTATATTCTATCATAAATACTATGAATATTCAATTTTCTGATTTGATTGAAAACAGTCCCAACGCCCCGGGCGTCTATAAAATGTACGACGCGGACGGCGCCCTGCTTTACGTGGGCAAGGCCAAAAATCTGTCCAACAGATTACGGCAATATCTGGACATATCAAAACTGGAACCACATAAACAGGTTATGCGCACACTGGTTGCACGTGTTGACTGGGAAATTGTGCCAACGGAATCAGACGCATTGATTCTGGAACAGCATTTAATCAAAACACTAAAGCCCAAATACAACATAATGCTGACCGACGGAAAAATGTACCCGATGATTGCCCTGACAAAATCGGAATACCCCCGCCTGATGAAATTTCGCGGCAAAATATCCCAGCGTCGTGACGTGTACGGCCCCTATCCGTCGGTCAGCGCACTGAACGAAACAATCAAGACGATTCAAAAGGTATGCAAAATACGAACGTGCACGGACACGTTTATGCGCAACCGCACGCGTCCGTGCCTGTTGTACCAAATCGGTCGATGCAGCGCACCGTGCACAATTACGCAAACGGACTATGCCGAAAATGTGGCGTTGGCGCGTCGGATTCTGACCGGGGACAGCGAACCGATTATCGCAGATTTAACCCGCCAGATGAAAAAATATTCCGACGCAATGGACTTTGAATCGGCGGCGGCAATACGCGACAAAATCGCCGCAATGACGCAAACATCAAACCGCGGTATGCGGCGGAATCGTGCACATAGCGCAAATTTTGACTGGCCGGATGCGGTTGCTGATTTGGAACGTTGGTTGGGATTAAAAATAAATTGTGCTGGGGTGTTTGATAATTCGCATCTGTTTGGACGCAGCCCCGTTGGTGCGATGATAACATTTGGGCACGACGGATTTATCAAGGCCGGATACAGGCATTTCAAACTGCGTGATGCGGCACGCGCCGGTAATGATATCGCAATGATGGCTGAATTTGTATCGCGTGCAGTCGAACGTGGTCCAAAATTAGATTTGATTATTGTTGATGGCGGACCGGCCCAATGGAACATAGCGCACAAAACGGCGCCAGATATTCCAATTTTAGGTGTCACCAAGGGCGAAGTCCGTGACGGTGACGAGCACTTTATTATGCCCGACGGCACCGTTTGCCGCGACATACCCAAAGATTCACGGTTGTTCTTGCTGCTGCGCGCCGTGCGTGACGAAGCACACAGATTTGTAATAACGTTTCATCGCACCGTCCGGGCAAAACAAATGACTTCGTCCGTACTGGATGAAATTGACGGCATTGGCCCGACACGCAAACGCGCACTGTTAAACCATTTTGGTTCAGTTCGCGCAATAACCGATGCCAACCTGGACGCTTTAATGCACGTACCTGGCTTGGGAAAAGCAGCCGCAGAAAAAATATATGCCCATTTCCATTCAGAAGTGGTATAATATGCATATTGATATATATAAAAGGAGACATATTATGAAATTCTTTGTAAATTTTCTATCCGCCTTTCGTATTGCTGCGGCATTTGCGATTATACCAACATTGATGTTCGGACTGTATTGGACGTCGTTCATATTGTTCCTGCTGGCGGCGGTGTCTGATTGGTTTGACGGATTTTTGGCACGCAAATATAACGTATGCACAAAATTGGGCGGCGTTATGGATCACATTGGCGACAAATTGCTGGTGGTCAACACATTGATTATGCTGACGGTTATGATGCCGGTATGGTTTATCGTTGTACCAGTTATCTTGATGATTGCACGTGAATTATATATCAGCGGCCTGCGTGAATTTCTGGGCACCCAGAAAATTGAAATGCCGGTACCCAAGGCCCGCTTTTCAATGGGTAAGATAAAAACAACCCTGCAGATGATAGCAATAGTTGCATTTTTACTGATGTTTGCAATGGCGACACTGATGACCACCACGAACAGCAGTTTTGTAATGTGGACAATAAACGTACTGCCATATATTGGTATGTGGGGCACGTGGTTGGCACTGGTTGCATCCCTGTGGTCTGCGACACAATATACATTTACATTTGCCCAAAAGTTAAAGCAAATAAAGAAATAATACAACAAAATCCCGTCAAAAAAGACGGGATTTTTATTGCAATACAAAACGCGCTATGTGTTGGATTTTATGCACATAGCGCGATTTTATATTATATTAAAACCAACCTTTTTTTGCGCCCTTGGTACCGGCAAATTCGGTCAATATTTTCTTTTGCTTTTCGGTCAGTTTTGTTGGCACCGGCATATTTATTTCTATATACAAATCGCCAAACGTGCCCGCACGACGCCCCGGCATACCGTGTCCGCGCACACGCAGTTTTTCACCAATCTGCGTGCCGGCTGGCACCTTGACCGACAGTTTCTTGTCATCAATGGTATCAACCTCTATCTCGCCCCCCAGTGCCAATGTGGTGAACGGAATATCTGCGCGTGTTATCAAATCCGCACCGTCGCGGACAAACCGCTTGTCCGGTCGAATGTGTATATCCAGATAGAAATCGCCGGCCGGCGCACCGTTTTGTCCGGCCTCGCCCTGACCTGCCAGACGCAGGCGCGCGCCGTCTTCGACACCGGCTGGAATTTTTACATCCAGCGTTCTGGTTTTACGAACAGTACCCGCGCCGTCGCATTGCGGACACTTCTTGTCTATTTTATGCCCCAACCCGTTACAATCAGGGCACGGCGTTTCCATCGCAAAAAATCCACGCGACGTGCGAACATAGCCCGTTCCGCCACAACGTGGACAGGTTGGCGCCTCTTTCCCATCGGCGGTACCAAAACCGTGACACTTGTCACATTCAACATTTGTCGTGAATTTTACAGTATGCGTTGTGCCGAAATATGCATCACGCAGGTCAATTACCACTTCGTCCAACAAATCGCGACCGCGGCGTTGCGCATCGGCACGTGCGCCACCACCCATATCAAATCCAAAACCGCGCATTGCTTCGCGCAGAATATCGTCCATACCAGCGCCGCCACCCATATTGAAATGAAACGCGCCATTACCGAACGGATTGCCACCCGCGCCAAACGGGTTTGCCCCGGATGCATTACCACCTGCAAACGCCGCATCACCAAAACGGTCATATGCCGCACGCTTCTGCGGATCTTTCAAGATATCAAATGCATTGTTGACTTCTTTGAATTTTTCTTCAGCGTCTTTATTACCGGGGTTTCGGTCGGGATGATATTGCATAACCAGTTTATGATACGCCTTTTTAATATCTGCATCGGACGCATCGCGCGCAACCCCTAAAACTTCATACGGATTTTTGTTCATTTTGTTGTTCCATAATTATTATGTCCACAAATATATAGATATAATAATATAAAAATCAAGGTTATAAAAATATTTTCCTTTGAATTTGAGTAAGTATCCCGCGCCATACAACAAATTCTTTCACTTGCAAGATTTGGCAAAATGTACTAATAATATTGTGCTATGGTTGAACAAAACACACATTCTTATGATGCATCAGATATCCAGGTACTGGAAGGTTTGGAACCCGTGCGCCTGCGCCCTGGTATGTACATTGGCGGTACCGATGAAAAGGCGTGGCACCACCTGCCGGTGGAGATTATGGATAACTCTATTGACGAGGCCGTCGCCGGTTTCGCCAAGAAAATCACTGTAAATTTAATTGATGCAAAAACAATAGAAATCACAGACGATGGTCGCGGTATTCCGGTTGACGAACACCCAAAATTCCCGGGCAAATCCGCGTTAGAGGTTATTTTAACCACTCTGCATTCTGGGGGTAAATTTAATAATAATGTTTACAAGACCAGTGGCGGTCTGCACGGCGTGGGCAGTTCTGTTGTCAATGCCCTGTCATCTGAAATGATTGTAACTATTTCACGCGACGGTTATGAATGGACGCAAACGTTTTCACGTGGCAAGCCAACCAGTAAAATGACCCGCGGCGCGGCCACAAAAAATCACGGAACAAAAATCAGATTTACAATCGACGACGAAATATTTGGCGCCGCCGCGGTATTCAAACCGGTCAAGATTTACCGTATGGCACGCGCAAAATCGTTCTTGTCACGTGGTGTGCGCATAGAATGGATTTGTAATCCAGAATTATTGACCGAAGATATGAACATCCCCGCCCAGACGGAATTTTACTATCCGAACGGCGTGGCGGACTTCCTGGACGAAAAGACCCGCGACAAACCGCGTATTTTGCCAAAAATATTCAGTGGCACGGTTGATTTTCCCGACGATTCTGGTCGCGTGGAATGGGCATTGACATTTTTAACGGACGAAAACGGCGCTGCGTCGGATGATGGATTTTTCGCATCATATTGTAATACTATTGCAACAATTGACGGCGGTACGCACGAAACCGGATTCAAATCCGCAATCACCCGCGGTATCAAGGCATACGGGGACAAGGTAAATAATAAATCCGCCGCGTCAATCATCAGCGACGACGTATTTGATTCCGTTGCGGCGATTGTATCAGTGTTTTATAAAACACCACAATTTCTTGGTCAGACCAAGGAAAAATTATCCAACCCGGAAATCGCGCGCTATACCGAAAACGCATTACGTGATCCGTGGGAAATGTTTTTAGCGTCCGACCCAAAAACGGCAAACGCATTACTGGAATTTGTAATAAACCTGGCAAATGCGCGTATAAAAACCAAACAGGTAAAGGAAATCGCCCGCAAAACCCCGACAAAACGTATTCGTATGCCGGCGAAATTGGCGGATTGCTCCAAGCACGGTATCGACGGTACGGAATTATTTATAGTCGAAGGTGAATCCGCCGGTGGCACCGCCAAACAGGCGCGCGACCGCGCGACCCAGGCGATTATGCCCCTGCGCGGCAAGGTGTTAAACGTCATATCAAATTCCGATGAACGCTTCAGCGCGAACAAGGAACTAAATGAACTGATTGACATTATCGGTGCCGGCACCGCACGGGATTGGGATGAAAGTAAACTGCGCTATGAAAAAATCATCGTTATGACCGATGCCGATGTCGACGGCAGTCATATTGCATCACTGCTGATGGCGTTTTTCTATCAGGTTATGCCCCAGTTGATTTACGGTGGCCACCTGTATTTATCGTGCCCACCGCTGTATAAACTGACGTGCGGAACCGAATCGGTCTATGTCGATACGGACGAAGAACTGGAACAACTGAAAAACACCAAATATAAAAACAAGAAAGTTGAAATTTCCCGGTTTAAGGGTCTGGGTGAAATGATGCCCAATCAGTTAAAAGAAACAACAATGTCGCCAAAAACACGGCGTCTGATACGCGTTGACCTGCCACCGCGCACGGATGACGGTGCCGAAGACACCGAAAAAACACGCACGATTGTATCCGAACTGATGGGTAAAAAACCGGAATTTCGATTCAAGTTCATTACTGAACACGCCCAGTTTGTAAAAGATCTGTTCGTATAACTAGCATAAATTATAAAGATTTGCTTATGCCGTATATGATAAACTGCGCCAAGTTATAATTGACAATTATATTTTTTGTATTATATTATAGTAAAACAACAAGGAAATAAATATGTCTAATAATAAAAAAACAGAAAACGCAACAAAAATGCGCGAAACTAAAAAGAAGAAAAATACATACGTTGTACACTTTTCCGCACTGAACAATTTGGAAGTGTTTGAATATTGCGACACAACGCCGATGCGTGTTGTAACCGTGAACGGCAAATCAGTACAAAATATTGGCGGCTGGGCATCTATGACACAATTTCCGAACCCAGGGGCACACAATATGGTCGCCGCGTTCAAAAAATTACAACCGATAATGGGTGAAAAATTGGCCAGTACAATTGTTGAATACCTGGACAAAGATACATACGAACCAATTGCAATGCTGTTTCCAACAAATGAAATTATGTGTCGTACTGACGTTGTGGACTTTATGAAACGTCTGAATCACGCATCGCGCAAGGATTTGAACCGTCAAATACAAATTCGCGACAGAATGATGCGCAAAATGTTGGAAAACAATAAACAAAAATAATCCCCAAAACATCATCTAATAAAAAAACACCGGATAAATATCCGGTGTTTTAGTTTTCCCCATCTAGTGTTTATTGGATACCGACGCGGAACTCATCGCCCCAGCCGGCCACTACCTGGCCGCCTATGGTGCATTGTATGTCTTCAAACCCGTTTTCTACCTGGTTCTTTTTTACTACATTACTGGTTATCAGACCACCGGCCGTGCCCAATACAACCCCGGCAATGGAATCAGATAACAGACGCGATGTGTTAAAGTTGCCTTCTTCATTACGCCACACCGTCAGCTTTAACCCAGACGCTATATCATCCAGTTTTGATACTGTGCTTTCTATACGTTCCCGTGCCGCTGCCTGTTGGTCTGTTGTAACGGTTGTTGTACTAGATGCGCTGCCACCACTGGTTGTTGCATCGACACAGGCGGTACCTTCGGGATTAAATGTTTTACCAACCTCCATACAATAACACTGACCCGTTGTATAATTCCAGTTTGCACCAGTTATCAGCAAACATTTCTGAATTGCCGGATTCATTGCACAAACACTGCCGTTCCAAGAATACTGCTGATTGGTGCAACGACACTGTTTATTTACATCATCCCAATACGCGCCCGATGCGATACTGGCCTGCGATGTGCATTTTTGTTGCAATGCGGCCGCATCGGTCAAATCACATCTGTCGCCATTACGTACATAATTTACATCATCCAAACATACACAGACATTATTTTCCACACGCAGATTTTTTGCACTGTCGCAAGTACACGCGCCACCTGTCCACGTTCCACCAGAATTTTCACAGGCCGCCTTGCGTTGCTGGTTCAGGCGATTATTTTCCTCCTCGCGCCGTCTGCGGTTTTCTTCATCTATAACAGATTTCTTTTTATTGCACTGCTTGGCTGCAGCATCAAATTCATAATCGCTGCTGATACATTCACAGGCACCACCGCCAGAAACCAAACGCAGATTTTTTGCACTGTCGCAAGTACACGCGCTGCCCGTCCACGTTCCACCAGAATTTTCACAGGCTGTTTTTGCTTCACCAATAGTTCTACATTTACAAATATTTGTTCTATCTGTAAAAAGTAATTGCGCCTTACTTCCAGTTGAAATGCCGATACTTCCGCCATTATCATCCATTATGTAATAATCACCAAGCTTGGCGGCCACATCCGTTATTCTGCATTGTAATATATCACAGTCAGCTATGTCACTTATAGCCCACTCAATCCACATTTGATCGCCCCTGGCGGCACAATAATATAACTTTTGGGTAGTTACTAAATTGCCATCAAAATAATGGTTGGCTGGCATAAAAATAACTTGATTCCCATCGCAGTGTCCATTTCCGCATTCGTAAGCAAACTTTCCGTTATATCGGGACTGACTTTGATACAGATATTCATCACTATTTTTCATAGCCCAACCACTTAATTCCCGTTCGTCACAAACGGCACTTGAAACGGACGGACTTAAAACACCAAAAAACAAGGCCGAGCAAATAAATAATAATTTTTTCATATTCTCCCCCATTTATGCCGAAAATAAAGGTTGGTTTATTTTGGCACTATAAACTCACATTTATTGGTTATATTTTATCATATTTTCTGCGTAATTCCAATATTGAATTTATATTATATACAAAAAGTGCCGCATTTGCGGCATAACTTTTTATTTGCAATCTGCAATCAACTGATTGATTTGTGCGGCCAGAACCAAATCGGACTTTTTTAATTTTTCAACCTGCCCTATCGCATAGACAACTGTTGCGTGATCACGGTCACCGCACACACGCCCTATTTCCGTCAGCGACATATTTGTCGCATTTTTCAATACCACCATCATCATCTGACGCGCCAGAACAACCGCGCGACTGCGACCCTTGCCACAAACGGCATCATATGATACCCCCAATTTTTCACACATTGATTTTACCATCGCAATCGGTGTCTTGGATTTCTGTAACGTGTCCGCCAACAAATGCTGAGCAACGTCCATTGTTACCGTGGTACCCATCAATTCCGCATATGTCTTGATTTTCATTGCGACACCACCAATCAGATGGCCGTCACCCGCAATGCGCGACGCAATCGTATCCGCAACATCCGACGCCACACCCGCACGCATCAGCATAACACGCTTTACATTTGCGGTCGGCGCTGCCACGTCCGCCACCAAACCAGACGCCAACAGGGACTGAATACGACGATCAAACCCAGTCAGATTACCCGGCGCTGCGTTTGCTGTTAAAACAATATTTTTACCCGCCGCGCGCAAATCCATAACCAACTGTGCAAATTCTTCACAGGTCGCACGCTTGCCAGCCAATGCCTGAACATCGTCCAGAATAAATGTGTTACAATTACGACAGAAATCTTTGAACGCAAAAACTGTTCTGTCGTGCAGGCTGCGGGTAAATTCGGACACAAACTGACCGCCAGACATTTTGATTGTGCGACCCGCCGAAGCAGTTTCTATACAATCGGCCAACATTGATTTACCACAACCAGCCGGCCCATAAATAAACAGCGGCGAGAAAGAAACCGCACCCGCCGCCAATTTTTTGCACGCCGACAATACGAACGTGTTTTCATCACAGCACACAAACGCATCAAATGCATCTGCTGCACCATTGTGTGCAACAACCGGGGTCGCCGGCGCAAATGACTGAACATTGTTGTCATTTGCAATTTGCGCCACCGTCGCGCCACGAACAGCAATCTGAACCCCCAGTCCGAATTGCGCCGCCACCGCAGTCAAAACGTTTTCATGTGCACTGCCAATATAGTCGGCTGAAAATTGATTTTGTGCAGTCAGCACCAGCGTATTATCACGAACATCAAACTGTAACGGTGCAATCCAGGAAGTAAATGCAACAGAATCCATTTTTGCGGCGACGGCCTCCTTGATTTGTTCCAAGTTAGTCATTTTTGTCATTGCCGCTGCCTGCATTTGTTTTCTCCTTTCCTTCCCTTCAAAAGAGTTTCCCGTCGCCGCGCAAGAGTATAAAAATCACCTGCACATAAACGCTAAATTTTACTGCGACCACATACTTATATATATTCGCAACATAAAAATTTAGTGTTTATGTATTGCCCTACTTTTAACTCTCTCGCTTTTGTTCGGTGTGATAACAATTTTATTTGTCACCCCGCCGATTTGTTTGATTGGGATTGCTCTCAATCGTTTTGGATACGTCAAATAAGTTAAATGATATATCCCGTTTTGCAACCAATTGTTAAATGAATTTTGAACATTTATTTTTTGACAACGATTCGTTTTTTTGCCAGATTTCCGCGGTTTGTATATACAATGTATAGACAAGATTTTTTTCACGCGCGAACATATCCACCGTCAACTTTTCGCACTAAACCCCGCAATTCCAAAATAACCAATTCAGTTTTTATTTCCGAAATAGTTTTTTTGACAATTTCTGACAATACAGATTCAGACACAGGAATTGTTCCCAACGCATCAAGAATTAAATTTTCCGAATCGAAATTTTTATCAATTTTTTTCATATCGGACAGATTTTTATCCGATTCAAAAAAATCTGACGGCCCACTGCACAATTTCGCAACACCAGATTTTATCAGCATATTCGGCCCAGCCGCCCGGGAATCCGACGGGTGTGACGGGATTGCCCAAATTTCCCGATTCGATTCGTATGCGAATCGGGCGGTTTTCATACTGCCTGATTTCAAATCTGCTTCACCCAGAATCAATTTTTGGCCAATGCCAGCAATCCATCTATTTCGCATAACAAAGTTTGACGCCACTGGCGTAAATCCGACTGGCATTTCACTTACCACCGCGCCGCGCGCCACAATTTCCCAATATAACGATTCGTTTTCCATTGGCCATATATAATCCACCCCACCGGCAACAACGGCGATTGTTTGCATATCACCAGCCACACGCAATGCACCACGATGCGCCGCCGCATCTGTTCCCATCGCCATTCCTGACACAACCGCTGCTCCGTGCGATGCGAACGCGTGCGCGATTTGTGCGGTTAAATTCATTCCAGCCGCGGTCGCGTGACGCGTACCAACGATTGCCACAGTCGGTCGTGTCAATGTCATAACATTACCACGCACACATAAAACCGGCGGATGCGATTTCACCGCGCGCAGTGCGGGCGGGTATTCCGGCATATCGTCACATATATAATGTACGCCCAGTTCATTAGCACGCGCCATTTCGCGCAAGACCCGATCACGCATACCCACATCCGCCCGCAGGGACGCGGCCGCGTCAAACACATTGCCAAAGCGTTTAATCAATTCGCTGTAATGCGCCGGCCCGATATTCGGTGTGCGCAATATCAACAATCGATTAAAAAGTTCGTTATTTTCCATAGTGTCACTATAAGAAATTTGTCTTATATAAATAAAGCCGTATTTTCAAAAAACATCCCGCGGACACGCCGCGGGATAATATTCAGTACTTTTATAATCAGTTCTTTGCGTTCAACAAATATTCATAATTATATTCTTCACATTCCGCTGGTTTATTGTCCCCAGTCCAACCTTCACATTCATCGCGCAGTTCTTCCAACGCATCCATAAACTGATCAAATTCGTTCGGGCTTTGATTTTTCAATGCACGCAACTGAGCCAGCAACTGTTGATCGCCCTGTAATGCCTTTTGCCCCATAACACTGCCACCAATCAGACGATTACCGAACAGTTCCATTGCACCGACACCGATACCCGCACCACCGACAACACCACCAACGGTTGCCCAGGTGCGCACACTTTTCTTGGCGTCCAAAATACGCTGACGCAATGTTTCTTCATCTGCCCAATTACCACAGGTTATATTTTGCCCCATTTGGAAATATTTAGTCGGCACATCTGAAACATTTATTCTGGAATCGTTGGATTTAACCTCTACCAAAACGAAGCAGACATTATTTTCAGGATTGCTGACATCTTCCACCATAGACGCATAGTTATTCGTATTGCTGTACCGTGACGCCCAGACAAAAGTATTACCGACGCCGATATTATTGCTTAAACAGGCGCGTTTTTGCCGTTCAATTTCAGCCAGCGCATCATCATTTTCATTATCATCGCCACCATTGTCAGTCGAGTTTTCTGTTCCCACCGGCACGCGTATACTGGACATATCAGTTGTCGCGGCGGTCGTATTAGACACAGACACATTATTGGCATTTGCCATCGCAGTAATTTGATTTGTGGACGCAGTTGCACGCGGTGCCGGTGCCACCAGTTGCGATGTCATTGAACGGCGCGACTGACCCGCAGGCGTCAAAGCAAACGCCGGTGCGGCGATTAAAGATATTGCAATCCAGGATATAAATTTTTTCATCTCTCGTTCCCTGTTTTTATCCCTTTTATTATACCACAAAACGGCCATAAAATAAAGAATAAAAGCACGAAAAAACAATGCGCCGAAGATTTTGCGGCGCGTTGTTTTTTATTTTTTCCATTTCCATTCTATTTTTGATTCGGTTCCCGACAGCAGTCGTCCTATATTTGCACGGTGCCGCCACAGGCACAACAACGCGATAGCCAAAAACGGCCACCCCATTTGCACACCGATTACAAACCCCAAAACCGGCATCAAGCAAAACGCAACCACGGCCCCCAGTGACGAATATCCGGACGACAATGCTACAATCAACCATTCAATTCCACACGTTATAAACGCCAGCGGCGATGTTGCCAACAATACACCGAACAGCGATGAAATCCCCTTGCCCCCGCGGAAACGCAGCCAAACAGGATAGCAGTGCCCAACAATCGCCGCAAACCCACACCAGGCCCCGAACACTTCGCCACCAATATATTTACCAATGAATACGGCAGCAATCGCTTTTGCCATATCCAGAATCCAGGTTGCGGCCGCAGCACGCAATCCACCAACGCGCATAACATTAGTTGCACCGATGTTGCCGCTACCAACCTTGCGTAAATCGCCCTTGCCCATTAAACGCGTCAGAATCAGTCCCATTGGAATTGAACCCAACAGGTAAGAAACCACAATACCGATAATATAAAGCCATATCATTTTATTTTTCCTTGATTTTATGTTTGTTTTCTATAAAATAGCAAAAAACGTGACTAAATAAAAGGAAAATAAAGTGGCAAATCACAAGTCATCTAAAAAAAGAATTCTGGTGACGGAAAAGAAAAACGCCGTCAATAACTCTCGTCGCAGCGCGGTTAAAACCGCCGCGAAAAAGGTTCTGATCGCCGTTGAATCCGGTGACAAGGCCGCGGCCACGGTCGCTGTACGTAACGCGGAAAGCCGTATTATGAAATCCGCTGGCAAAGTTATGCCGAAAAAGCGCGCCGCGCGTAAGATTTCTCGTTTGACCAAGCGCGTTGCCAAAATGGCGTAATTGGTTTTCAGAATTCTGGATTCAAAAAATCGCCCAACTGGGCGATTTTTTATTCGGTATAATAACACTTTGGATCATATACAAAAGAACCAGTTGAATCAGATCCTGATGCAATATAACAATCTGTTATTTTTGTACTGCCCGCAGTGGACATTCCGCCGTCTGGACACCTTGTGCAGTTTGCACTGGTTGGCACAGTGATACTTGCAGTCATATTCACACCATAATACCCCATAATACATTGAACTTGATATCGTGGCGAACACTCACAAGTTAAACGATTTTGAGAATAACTGGAAATCTTATACTGCCATCCTGTCCCGCCAACACGCCAAATATTTGACACTGTTGGGCACGGATCACAATCGGGGTCATCAATATCACCCCCGCCAGGGTCAGGCGTTGGACATCCCGCTTGTACACAGGTTTCTGTTGACAACCGACAACACGGTTCCGAACCAACCGTCACAGGACATTGAATAGAATATATCCCCGAACAAGTTCGCCCAACGGCATCGGCAACAAACGCGCACGCAACTGCTGCGCTGACAATAAAACAGCTACATTTCATTTTCAATTCCCTTTTGTTTTTGTTAAACAAAAAACCGCCACGGAATTGGCGGTCGGGGATTGAAAAATCATATTTAGGAATGACCCCGCGATTTTTATGGTTTCCCACTGTTGTATAATCGCGAACCCCCGACCGGTTAAACAGTCGGGCGATAAAACATACGGCGCAAACCCGCGCCGACGCTTTGTCAGTCGGATTACAATGCGATAACCGCATTGCCTAAATACAGGATTTTTCAGGTCCCGAACCCAAATCCCTTTGGATTCAATATTCAGTATATTTTAACGTTCCAATAAAAACAAGACATTTAATCAAAAAAAACACCATCATATGATGGTGTTTTTTATTGTTTGCACTAGTTCAATGGTGCGCCCCAATGTTGCTGTATGGTGCGTTCCGCATCCATCGGGCTGACCAAGACCTGTGGCGTCAGGATAACAACCAACACATCGCGCGTCGCCGTTGTTTCACGCGACCCAGACAGTGCCATAAAGTCCGGATCCCCTAACCCATAGCGAGTGTCATTATTTTCCTGCTTTTCAAATCCGGATACAACCAACATCTGGCCGGATTCCATAATAACCTCTTGCATAAAGCTGCGTTCTTCTACCTCTGGCAGCTGCAGGGTTACTTCGCCAATCGTCTGTGTTGACATACGCAACAGTTCACGAACCGACATTCTGAACAGCAATAATATCTTGCCATTTTCCAAAACGTTCGGCAGTAACTGCATTGAAAATCCGGTTTCCAAATCGTCCTGGTCAACGGTACTGGATTCAACGGTCGTAAAGTTACGCGATTCGAAACGTTTGATATATCCAGTTGTACGTGTATTGTTCACCGGCGCGACACGATTGTTTCGCGTTGTAACGCCAACATTAGTAACCAAAGACACCTTGCCCTGCTTGGCCAACGCCTGAATCAAGGCATCTGTACCCGCCAATGCGGACAATGAACCGTTTTGAATCTGATCCTGGGTGTATGCACCGGCAACTGTTTCGGTACCCTCCAGATGGGTTGCACCAGTCGCCGCAGACACCGCATTGGACAAAACGGCAATGTTCATAGAACTGGCTTCGGTACTGGTCAGATTGTTTTTCGGATTTGCAACGATATTCAACCCGGACGCAGAATTTATCGCCGCCGCCAGATTTAACCCAAACGCCGAATCGTTGGATATAGATACCTGCAGAACCTTTACATCAATGGTAACCAACTGTGACAGACGTTTGTTTTGGCGATCAATATAATCGGACACACGTGCCAATGTTGACGGTGGCGCCGTAACAGTTATTGTGCCCAAACTGCGTGACACAGTAAAGTTCGCGTTATCAACATCACCAATGATTGTTTCTATGGCATTTTCAATTTCATCCCATTCCTTCAGCGTGGATTCCAACGACACAGTATTTCCGTCATCGGTTTCAACAGCGGTCTGGTATGAAACATCTGTTCCCAACGCATATAAAGTGAAGGTTCTTGTTTCCGTTTCATAGAAAACAATAGAAGATTTATCATAATACCACAATAAATCCAAGTCCGTCGCCACCTGGGACAACAGGCCTGACAAACTGCCGGTATATGCAACGTTTATAGTTTTCTTTAATTTTTCAGAATTTATCTGGTTATCAATTTTGACCGGTATGCCAGTTATTGAAGTGATATCATTGGCCAGCATACTTAAACTGACCGGTTCATTCAACAAAATCGTAATTCCCGTACTGGTTTCAAACTGCGACGGCAGATTGTTACGATGTTCCAATAATGTTGACGATGCCCCCAACCAGACACCTTCGGACATAGAAACGGTATCGCCACTGGCCACCTTGGCCGGCGGATTTTTAGACATTTCGAACGCATCGTATGCGTTTATAAAGTCCTGGTCAACAGATGCCGCAACTTTGGCGGATTCCTTGGTGGCGCATCCCGCAACCATTGCGCCCAAAACGCCGCACATAACGAAAAATTTTATTGGGTTGGTCATATCTTTATTTTCTCCTACGGCAAACTATGACTTATTCTTCTGTTGTGGAAATCACCAAAACGCGATTTCCCTTATAGAATTTAGCATACGGTATCGGTGTTGCGCGTGCAAAGTTTCGAACCAGCGCAGACGCCACATCGACAAAACGTCCCTTGAATACGGCACTGGCCTCAATCGGATATTCACGCGATGTCGCCCAAACCAAATCCCAGCCCTCTTTATTGCACCAATCTTGCAACACTTCACGCAGTGTCTGACCATTGGCAACGACCCAGGAACGCACCTGGTCGGTTAAAGTAACTGGTGCTTCGGCATCGGCAGAAATATCAACCGCAATTTCCGCATCCAACGCTTCTGTTGCTTCGTTCGCGGCGGCAATTTCTTCCTCACTCATACCAAATTTAGCCATAAATGCTTCATACCCATCGCGATACTGGGTGCAATCCTGGCGACTGCTGCGCGACACTGATAAAACGGTACCACCGTCATCTTCCAACATTTCGCGCGACAGCAACGGCATTTCCGCCCCACTTTTGCACGGATCATCAAATCCGGCCGGCACCTGGGTCCCGTGCAGCATATTCGCCCCACCAGACCAACCGTTAAAATCACCGTCCGTCGTACGTCCCAAATTGAAATTATTTTCAACAACTAAATCCGCACCGATTTTTGAAACTATACGAATATTATCCTTGTTCTTATTACCTGAACAGGCCCCGTCTTCACACGCGACGGTCACGTCCGCATCTGACCCCGGAATCGGCCACACAGGCACCTGCTGAGTATTATCAACCTGAACGGTTTGCGTTTCAGTTGCAACAGGTTCAGTGGAATAATAAACCTCTGACGTGACGACCTGTGGCAGATTTGTATTTTCTGCTGCGAAACAGTATCCGGCCGCGGTTGCAAACATTGCGACAATAAGAATCTTGCGGAACATAAAAACTTCCTTTCCTGAACGTTTTACATATTTATTACATATTATTATAACAATTTGACCGAATCTGTGCAAGATTAAAACGCACTGAAAATAACGGATAAATACACACGCAAAGATAAAATCGCACGAATCGGCAAAAGATGCTATACTAAAACCCGATAAAGGCAAAATACCGCGGGGGACACATATGCAGGACACATTGATAATCGCCGCAATAGGCATCGTTTTTTTGGTACAGATTGCAATACTGTATTTTATATACACAACAAACACACGTGTTCGTGATGTGACAAAAACACTGACGCATCAATATAACCTTATTGTAAAAATTCAGTCCACTTTGAAAAACAAGTCCGCAACAAACGCGGTTGCCGAAAACGCAGAAATGATTTACCAGGATCTATTGCAAAACCTGATACCAATTATGGCGGCGATTGACGTGATGCCACGCGCGACATCGGAACACCCGTTGTGGCGGGCATTGGGCGGAATTATGGACGAATACGCAAAAAATCCGTTTGCATTGGAAAAATTACGCCGCTGCATCAAACTGGACGCCGAAGTTGCCCGCAGCGTTGATAATTATATGAACCGCGCAGACGCGTTTTTGAACCATTTGACAACAACCGACCCGGATGGAATATTATCCGCAACGTTTACAGACGGCCTGTTGGGACAATCACTGACTTTTTTTGCCCAGGCAAAACAACTGGCCGCCCAGACAACAGAATAATTTATGCCGACACTGTCTGAAAATCTTATCCGCGAAATATCAAGTGCACGTGGCGAACCGGCCTGGTTATTGGATTGGCGATGCGCGGCGTTGGTGGCGTGGAAAAAAATGACCGAGCCACACTGGGCCGAAATCGACTATGCCCCGATTGATTATGATGCGCTGAATTATTATAACGAACCAAAGCCAGTTGATAATTCCGATTTGCGCGCAACATATGAAAAAATGGGACTGCCAGACGGTGAACAGCGTGCCCTGTTGGGTATGGCAACAGACACGGTCATAGACAGCCGGTCCGTTCACACATCATACACGGACGAATTAAAAAAACTGGGTATAATATTTTTGCCTTTTTCAGATGCGGTAAGACAATGCCCAGAACTGGTAAAAAAATATCTGGGAACGGTTGTACCCGCGACGGATAACTTCTTTGCCGCACTAAATGCCGCCGTATTTTCGGACGGCACATTTGTATATGTCCCGCCGAACACCAAATGTCCCATTGACCTGGCCAGTTATTTTAGAATAGAAACCGCAAAAATCGGTCAATTTGAACGAACGCTGATTATCGCGGATAATGGCGCGCAGTTGAGTTATATGGAGGGCTGCAGTGCCCCGCGGCGTCCAAATCACCAACTGCACAGCGGCGTTGTGGAAATCATAGTGCACGATAACGCCACTGTTCGCTATGCAACGGTACAGAACTGGTATGCTGGTGATTATTCCGCAAATAAAAAACGTGAATCCAGTGGCGGCATTTTGAATTTTGTTACCAAGCGCGGCCGTTGCGACCGCGGGGCGCGGTTGGACTGGACCCAGGTAGAGGTTGGATCCGCAATGACGTGGAAATATCCGTCAACGATACTGGCCGGCGACGGTTCGATGTCTGATTTTTATTCACTGGCGATAACACGCGGCGGTCAACAGGCCGACACCGGCACAAAAATGATTCACGCCGGCAACAACACCGTATCAAACATAGTATCATATGGCGTTGCACTGGATACGTCGCGCCAAACATTTCGCAGTTTGGTCAGTTTTTCCGGCCACGGTGGCAAAAACGCATCAAAGTGCGACACACGCCTGATTGGGAACGATGCTGTGGCAAACACGCTGCCGACAATAATTCACGGCAACGGCGACAACCTGCAAAGCCACGAAGCCACCACCGGGGCAATCGACGCCACACAACTGCAATTTTTGATGCAGGCCGGTATTGATGAAGACACCGCAACGGCACTGATTATCGGGGCAGCGGCGGCGCCGATTATATCGCGTCTGCCGATGGAATTTTTGGTTGAATCGAAACAGTTGATTCAAATGGCGTTGTCACGAAAATAAAACAGGACGGAAACCATATGCTAAAAATAGAAAATTTGTCTGTATCGCTGGACGGGAAACAGTTATTGACCGACATAAATATGACGGTGGCACGCGGTGCACGCCATTTGTTGTCTGGCCATAATGGGTCTGGCAAATCGACACTGGTTGGCACCATTGCCGGCAATCCAGAATATCACGTTGATGCGGGCCGCATAATATTTGACGGCCGCGACATAACAAATGAAAACACCACAACACGCGCATTGATGGGAATTTTCCTGGGGGCACAAAACGTTCCGGAAATACCTGGATTGACAGTATTGAGTTTTTTGAAACACTCCACCGCCGCGCACCGGCACTTTGACACCGGTCGTGACCTGTCTATGGGCGAATTTTTGCAGAATCTGGAAGACGCGCGTGAAAAACTGAACATACCGCGCGACTGGCTGAACCGCAGCATAAACGTCGGTTTTTCTGGTGGCGAACGCAAGCGTCTGATGTTGTTGCGTCTGATTATGACGACACCCAAACTGGCGATATTAGATGAACCAGATTCTGGCGCAGACGCATCGGTTCAGACACAAATAGTCCAAACAATGCGCGAAATGACAGAAACAACATTTTTGTTCATCAGTCATCAGCAGCACTTTACCGATATGGTGCAGCCGACCCATATAACAACTTTGTCGGCTGGCAAAGTTATGATAGAATAAAACCATAAATGTAAAAAGGATTAAATATGGCGTATCATAAATCACTGTCACTGTTGTCGTGGGTTTTATGGCAACCGCTGAAATTTGCGGTTATATCTTTTCTGATGATAATGCTGGTGATTATGATGTTTGGAATAATTGCCCCCGACGCATCGCCGGCATCAGTTTCTTTGGCCGTACTGGTCGCATTTGTGGCCGCCGCATTTGCAACATACTATAAACTGCCACGTGAAAATATGGACAGACGTGGATTTGTTGCATTAAACAATGCCCAGATGGCAATCGTTGCGACAATCTTTAGCGTTGCTATGTCCATAATTGTCGTATACAAAAACGCGATTGCTATGAAACTGATGTGGTTTTACACACACTTTAATGCAACGGATGCAATTATTATCTGTGCAGTATTGCTATTGTTTTTATACCTGTGCGGAATATTTGTAACAAACCTGTATGCAAAATACCGCAGATGTCGCGAAATGGGAATTGCGCCGTGGAAAATAATATGCTCTATGCCGTTTGGATTCTCATTGCTGTGGACACCAGGATATCTGCTTGATGACACTGACAAAGGTGCACCCGCTGTCGCGGTTCACGCAAAATGGTACAAGCAACTGACAAACTGGGTTATTTCACGACCGATATACACGACATTGGCATTTACCCTGATTACAATATATTCTATATTTTTCTATGGCCGGCGCGCGGTGATGGTGACGCTGGCCTGTGCGGTCGTGTTCGCATTGTGGTATCGCGTGACTGGCCTGGCCGGTTTTCGCCAGCAACAAGGACGCAAATACGCCCTGTTCGCGATTGCGGTAAATATTGTAATACTGGCGTGTGTAATCGCATACCAAGTACATATATCAAATATGGACATAACAACAATAAACATCAGCGATGTTGCAACAACACAAATGTAAAAAAACACGCTTGATACACGTGACAGCGGCATAGGAGGTTTTTATGAACGGTATAATTTTATTTGTTGCGCTTATTTTGTTCCTGTGGTTGGGACGTTCGATTTTAATACCATTGTTGGTGGCAACGTTTTTATGGTACCTGATAAACGCAACTGCAACATACTGTCGTAAATTGTTCCCGTTTAATTCTGACACAGACAGAAAATCACGTCCTGTTATTTCACGGGCGTTCGATTGGACATCAAATGTTCTGGCCGTTATTGCAATGTGCATACTGATATATTTCTTTGCAACACAAATTCAGCCGATGTTCCGTGAACTGGTGGCCGCCCTGCCCGGTCTGCAGCATAAATTCGTTCAATTTACCGACTATCTGACACGGTCAGTCGGGTTGCGCTTTGACGCCAGTATGTTACCAAACATTGCAAACATTGCCACAAACATAGGGGCTTCGGTTGCCGGAATTGTAACATCAACTGGAATGATTTTGGTGTATATGATATTCTTGTTTGTGGAACAAAGCACATTTAATAAAAAATTCGCCGCACTGTTTCCTAATAAAACAAAGCATAAAAAGGTACGCTATATCGTCGACAGCATTGATGAAAATATGAAAAAATATCTGTTTATGAAAACTGTGTTATCTGGCATTACCGGTATATTGTCATATTTCTGGTTACAGATGATAGGTGTTGAATTCGCAGGCATATGGGCATTTATAGTATTTATTACCAGTTATATTCCGACAATCGGCGCGATTGTGGCGTGTGCTTTGCCGATACTGTATTCGCTGATAACCGCCCCATCGTTGCAGCAGCCGATTTTAACCGCCGTCGGACTGATAGCGCTGCAGGTTATATTCGGTAACATACTGGAACCAAAATTCACGGGCAAGACGCTGAACCTGTCGACATTGGCGATATTGATAAACCTTGTATTCTGGGAAATGATTTGGGGAATTGCCGGAATGTTTTTCAGTGTGCCGTTACTGGTTGCAATATTCATCATCACGGCGCAATTTGATTCCACCAGGTGGATTGCGGTTTTATTATCAGCAGACGGAAAAATCCCGGACAAGCGTGACGACGACTAAAATCCACACCAGTCATAACAATAACAAAAAACGGTGCTATATGCACCGTTTCTGCTTTTTTTTGCTATTTCAATCTGTTTATCATCGCAATCGCGTTTTCCAAAATTACACGCGCAGCGGCCGAATCTAAATCACGCTTTATATCCGCCACGCGAACCCGCCCCATTTCGTCCTGGGCCGCGCGACTGGTTAAATTTTCATCTATAAACACAATCGGCAAATCGGTGTATGTGGCAATTTCCACCGCACACGCACGTACAGCATTTGTTGTGTCGGATTCACTACCGTCCATATATCGTGGCAATCCAATAACAATTCCGACCGCTTTTTCGGTTACCGCAAAATCGGCAATCTGACGTGCAACAGATGCCCCGCCCCGCACCACCATAATTGGTGGACGCACAAACACAAATTCACGTGTTTCGTCTGATATGGCAACCCCGGTACGTCGTGCACCCCAATCGATACCAATAATGCGCCCAGTGCGCGGAAAATCGTTGAAATTCGGCAAAATCATTGTATAATTTTCCTTAAAGTTTTTTATTGTATAAACAGAATAGGATTCGAAATGGCATTTAGCAAGCAACAATTAAAAAAATTTGCCGACTTGATAAGAATTGATATTCCAGACGATAAATTGGAACAAATGAATATCGATTCTGTGATTGACTGGTTGGATAAACTGCAACAGATTGACACAGTTGGCGTGGAACCGATGCTGAATCCGGCAGAACATAAACTGCCGCGACGTGCGGACGTGGTTACCGACGGTAATATACGCGACGCGGTTTTGGCGAACGACCCGGATAATGCCGGTGTATCACGCGGCTATTTTGCCGTGCCCAAGGTTATGGATGAATAATAAAAACATTTGGATATTACTATGATAGACCTGACAATTACAGAAGCATTGGAAAAATTGAAATCACGCGAAATCAGCGCAACCGAATTGACCCACGCATATTTGGACAGAATTGAAAAATACGGCGCGGATTTGAATTGTTATATAACCGTCACACCAGAACGCGCACTGTCAGATGCGGCGGCGGCGGATGCGCGATATGCAAACGGCGACGCGCTGCCACTGGATGGTATTCCAATCGCGATGAAGGATTTGTTTGCCACACGCGGGATCCGCACAACCGCGGCGTCGCATATGCTGGAAAACTTTGTTCCGCAATATGAATCATCCGTTTCACAAAAATTCATAGACGCTGGCACGGTTTTACTGGGTAAATCAAACCTGGATGAATTTGCAATGGGCACGTTCAGCAAAACCAGCTACTTTGGCGCACCCGTAAATCCGTGGCAAATGGAACGTAAATTGACCGCTGGCGGCTCGTCAGGTGGTACAACCAGTGCGGTTGCATCTGGTCTGGCCATTGGTGGCACGGGTACCGATACAGGCGGTTCAATTCGCTTTCCGTCGGCAATAACCGGACTGGTTGGTATGAAACCAACGTACGGCCTGTGCAGTCGATGGGGCTGTGTGGCGTTTGCATCCAGTTTGGACACCCCCGGTCCGATTGCGCGCACCGTTGACGATGCGGCACTGCTATTGGGTGCAATGGCCGGTCACGATTCAAAGGATTCAACCAGCGCTGATGCAGGATTTGATGCACATACACCGTTACAACCAATTTTAGGTGACGGCAAAAAACTGCGTATCGGACGCATCAAGGAATTTGCCGACGTTGAAATATCGCCCGATATGCGGCGCCTGTTTGATGCACGCATTGCCGACCTGAAATCCATCGGTGCGGAAATTGTTGATGTATCTATTCCAAATATCTTGGACGCGTTGGCGGCATATTATATCATTGCCCCGGCCGAAGCATCATCAAACCTGGCACGCTATGATGGTATGCGCTATGGTTTGCGTGTTGACGGCACCGATTTGATAGATACGTATAAAAAGACGCGTGCCGCCGGCTTTGGCGAAGAAGTTCAACGCCGTATGATTGTTGGTACGGCCGTATTATCCAGCGAATCGTACGAGGTTTATTTTATGCAGGCCGCCCGTGTTCGCCGTATGATTGCGGACAGTTTTACCCGCGCGTTTGAACAATGCGACCTGATTATGTGCCCATCCAGTGCTGGCACGGCAATGCCATTGGATTCGGATTTGACACCATTGGAATACTATGCGTTGGATCTGTTCACGGTTGCGATGAACCTGGCGGGCGTGCCAGCGTGCAGCGTGCCGGCCGGTCTGGCAGAAAACGGGTTGCCGTTGGGGGTTCAGGTTGTCGGTCGTCGTTTTGACGATATGCGCGTACTGCAGCTGGCCAAACACATAGAACAATTCGCGGGCATTGATAACCGCCCAACGAAAATAATGGGAAAATAAAAAACGACCATAACGGCCGAACTAGAAAGGAGATGGTGGCTAGGAACGGAATCGAACCGCTGACACAGGGATTTTCAGTCCCTTGCTCTACCAACTGAGCTACCTAGCCAACGTGAGACGCATAATAAGATATCAAAAGAAAAAAAGCAAGGAAAAATAAAAATGTTTACGATAAAGGGCAAAACAACTGATTGGGAACTGGTCATCGGACTGGAAACACATATAGAAGTATTGTCAAACAGCAAACTGTTCAGTGGTGCATCCGCCGACTATAACCCGACCGTTGCCCCCAATACCCAGGTATCTATGGTTGACGTCGCTATGCCGGGAATGCTACCGGTGTTGAACGAGTACTGTGTGGAACAGGCGATAAAAATGGGACTGGGACTGAACGCGGAAATTTCACGCCGCAGTAAGTTTGCCCGTAAACAGTATTTTTACCCTGACCTGCCCCAGGGTTATCAGATTTCGCAACCGGCCGAAGAACCGCCGATTGTCGGTCGCGGTTGGGTTGAAATTATGTCGGACGACGGCAAACCTAAAAAGATTTTTATTGAACGCGCGCACTTGGAACAAGACGCAGGAAAATTAAAGCACGATGTGCACCCGACAAAATCATTTGCGGACTATAACCGTACTGGTGTTGCATTGTTGGAAATCGTAACATTTCTGGACACAAAAAATCCGGAAAACAATTCATACATATCGTCCCCGGACGAAGCGGAACGATACTTGCGTGAAATTCGCGAAATCGCACGTGCATTGGGCGTGTCCAAGGCAAATATGGAAGAAGGTTCTATGCGCGCGGACGTCAATGTTTCCGTACGTCCTGTCGGTTCGACCGAGTTCCGTACCCGCACAGAAACAAAAAATATGGTATCGTTCAAATTTATAAAATCCGCCATAGAATACGAAGCGCGCCGTCAAATTGAAATCTATGAAAACGGTGGCACCGTATCCCAGGACACTATGCGTTATTCTCAGGCCGACGGCACAACATCAGTTATGCGCAGCAAAGAAGACGCCCTGGATTACCGCTATTTCCCGGATCCGGACTTACTGCCGCTGGAAATCCGTGACGAAACAATCGAACGTATTCGCGCAACTATGCCCGAATTGCCGGCGGCAACACGCGCGCGCTATATTGCAATGGGACTGAACGAATACGATGCGGCGCGTCTGACCGAAACGACGGACATATCAAAATGGTTTGATGCAGCCGTCGGTGACACACCGTCACGCGCAAAACCGATTGCGAACTGGATGATATCAGAACTGTTCGCACATCCGGAAAATTGGGATGTAAAAAACGCTGTGGATACACGTGAGCAAGGCACAGCGCGAATTATCACCCCGTCTGATTTGGCCGAATTAGTCGATATGATTGCCGCAAATGAAATCAATGGCAAACAGGCAAAAGAAATATTTATAAAAATGCTGGACGGTGAAAATGGTACACCGCGCGCAATCGCGGACAAGTTTTCGATGAAGCAAATTACCGACACATCTGCAATCGAATCGGTTGTTGATGAAATTGTCGCGGCTAACGCCCCCCAGGTTGAACAATATCGCGCGGGCAAGACCGGCCTGTTGGGATTCTTTGTTGGCGCCGTGATGAAAAAAACCGGTGGCAAAGCAAATCCGGCCGTTGTAAATGAAATACTGCGTAAAAAATTGGCGTAAAAACACTATAAAGGATTCAAAATGAAAGTCATCACAATCATAGAAGACGATAAAATCACGGGCGTTAAATATGGCACGGTTGAAATTCCGGAAACGCCAAATAAGACCATACGCAGCAAACGTGTGTACAAACAGGTTCAGAAAGTTCGCGAAATGTATGCGGAACGTGTTCGCGCCGAACATACCAAGAATAAATAAGATAATATGAAAAAGTTTTATATTCATACATTTGGCTGTCAAATGAACGTATATGACGGCCAGCGGATTGCCGCGATGCTGACTGCACGTGGATACGAATCAACTGAACAAGTTGCGGATGCAGACATAATAATTTTGAACACGTGTGCCGTGCGTGCCAAGGCAACAGATAAAGTATTCAGTGCCCTGGGGCGTATACGTGCCGAAAAAAAGCCAGACGCCCTGTTTGGCATTGTTGGATGTGTCGCACGTGAATCTGGCGCCGATGCATTTAGACGGGTTCCTGAATTAAACTTTGTGCTGGGACCACAGAGCTACCACAAATTGCCCGCTATATTAGAAAATCCAGAAACAAAACTATTAAACATAGATTTGGGTGGTCTGGAAAAATTCGATGAATTACCACAAATGGAAAAATCGCCTGTAATCGCATACATACCGATACAGGAGGGTTGCAATCATTGCTGTACATACTGCATCGTGCCGTACACGCGCGGTCGCGAACTGTCGCGTCCATTTAACGATGTTATGCGTGACACAGAACACGCCGCAAACACTGGCGCGGTTGAAATATGCTTTCTGGGGCAAAACGTCAATGGATATAAATACACTGACGCGGACGGAACGGTATACCGCCTGTCGGATTTAATTGCCGCAACTGCAAAATTGGACGCAGTAAAACGCATCAGATTTACATCAAGTTATCCAACCGAAATGACGGACGATTTGATTGATATGTTTCGGACAGAACCCAAACTGTTACCGTTCTTAAATTTGCCTATACAAAGTGGGTCGCCCGATGTATTGACAAGAATGAACCGCCCATATTCGTTGAATCTATATATAGATATAGTTGACAAATTAAAACACGCCCGCCCCGATATTCAAATATCCAGTGATTTTATTGTCGGTTTTCCCGGCGAAACAGATGCCGATTTTGAACAGACAATGAAAATTGCACAGCGTATAAAATATATCAATTCTTACTCATTCAAGTATTCACCCCGCCCCCACACGGCGGCGGCCCTGATGCCGAACCAGATACCGGAATCTGTTAAATCGGCCCGTTTGGCAAAACTGGATGCATACCTGAATGAATTGCAACGCGATTTCAATTTATCCTGTGTTGGAAAAACAATGCCCTGTTTATATGAAGGACCCGACAAAACCGGCCGTCATTTGGTGTACCGCACGCCATATATGCAACCCTGCATTGTTGATGCAAAATCGGACACTGCGCCAATAATGGCGGAAATAGAAATCACAGATGCGAACAAGGCATCACTGCGCGGAAAATTAAAATAACATTAAAACTTGATTCCGACACCGACGCCAACCTTGTACCCAATTGTGTCGTTGTCATAAATAATCCCCAGTGATATGTTTCCACCCGCCCTGTCAGCAATGGATGTTACACCCAAACGCAACGATGTATCCAAACGACCAGACACATCGCCACTAATACGAATCCCATAGTTATATTCTATGTCATAACCATCGGCGATATTAAATATAAAGTCCGCGCCTGCACCAGTAAAAATTTCCAAATCGGACGCCGAAAGTATTTTTGCATAATCCGCACCAACACGAACAAATGGCGCCACTGTAAAATTTTCTAACGGTGCAAAACCAATTCCAAAATCGGCAACTGCATACATAGAAATACCGTTTGGATTTAATACTATTTCACCATTGTCAAACACCGCCCCAACATCAAACTTTGAAATCGTTGCACCGGCAACGCCACGTGCAAAAATCGAATTATAAAAATACGCTATATGCACGTTTCCGCCATATAGCGCAATTTTATATTCGTCCAAATCGTTTGTAAAATCCATTGTCGCGGCATATACTGACGCTGCGATTTTCAGATTTCTGGATATATCAAACGACACATCCGCGCCCACACCAGACGCATTGAAATCATCAGAATATAAAAAGATTGGTGCAACACTGACACCATTTGTAAACGTGGCAACATCTATCATTTCGAACATATTAAATGTTCGTACTGCGTCCATCATACGAATCGGATTCATACGCACCGTGCGCGACATAATAGATTCCAATTCGGACATTGTTGTGGCGCGGTCTAATGCGGCTATCAATTTATCGTCAGGATTTCCCACACGAATATTATTCAAAAACATCCCGGCGTCATTTTGTAAAATCTTGAAATAATCGGTATCACGAACCACATCAACATACAGGGCATTATCTGATATGCGTGCCGCGACGCGATACAATGGATTAGTATTTTCGGAATATATGCTAATTGTGCCGTCCCCATAAACATTTGACATAATCGGCCCATTGCCAAACACGGATAAATCATCTGCATACAGTGTGACATTTCCGCGTAATTCTATATCCGGCGCATCAGCGGCAGAAAACATACGCGCCCCACCATCATCCAAATCCAGTACGGAATTATACAGAACAATTCTGTCCGCATCGCCAGACATATTGCGTAATCCAAACCACGATACGCGATTGGCACTTTCAACAATAATTTCGTATTTTCCCGCAACACCCAATGGATTCAAATCGGCATTATTGCGCACCAGCTGTATAACAGAACTGTTATCCCCAGTTGCGTCAAACATCGCATTTATGTTCCCGGTGTTTTGAACATATACATCACATCCGTCACACACGTTCACGCGCCCGTTGATTGTACCAGCATTTGTCAGTACCAACGAATTTATGACATTTACCTGATTTACATCAACGACAACCGAATCGGCAATCACCGTGTTATTTTCAATATTCCACACATCGCCACGTATATCACTGCCAATATAGTCAACAGCGGCGTCCGCCACATCAGACACCACCGACACAACTGCACACATAAAAAGAAAAATCCATCCCTTTCTCACAGGATAAGAGATTAGCACATAAGATTTTTTTCTTAAAGTTTTTTATAAAAATCACACCCCAGGCGTCCCCGGGGTGTGATTATATACATCTTGTGATGCCGGACAACTTACAACATCATACCTTTTTCCAACGTGCCCCACGCAGCTTTATAGCCACCGTCGCGTTCCAGATAAATCTTGGCATTGTTCAGCTGTTCCGCTGTCAGGCCACGGATGATGAACGATTCCTTCAGACGTCCCTGGCTTTTGATGCTTAAAGTCGGCAAACTTACTGCCATCGGCGATTTATCACAGCACATACTGTTATTGTTACAGCTGCCACACTGATAGATGCGAACAGTATATACCTTGCCCGGACGCAGATCCTTCAAATCCACTTCCATTTTCAGGCCAGCATCAGTTTCATAGAATTTGATATATCCCATTCTGGATTCGCCGCCGTGACTGCTGTGCGTATACATTTTTGCGTGCACGTGGCTGACATCAGAATCTTCGTATGTCTGATAGAATACGACGGCTTCTGCCTGGGGCGCCGTGGGTTTTGGCTGGGGCTTCATTTTCTTTTGGCCACAACCGGTACATCCGGCCATCAGCACCATTACACCCAGAACGGATGATAACAACAACATTTTTTTGACTAAGTTTTTCATAAAGGTCTCCTTTTTTCCTTATGGTTACGAAAGACATTGTATAATATTTTTTTACACTTTTCGTCAGGTTTGAATCCCTAGGAATCCCAGCAAATCGTGCACATAGCGCAATTTGAATCATATCCTGTAATCTTATATGGCCTATGCGTGATAACCTGTATTTACACAACCGAACAAAGGAGAAAAAAATGTATGAACTGTTACAGCATCTTATCGCGTTCAAATACGCCTGCAAAATAAACCACTGGTCAACGGACAAGTATGCAGCGCATCTGTTGTTTGACAGATTGAGTGAAAATATCGACGACTGGGTTGACAGTATTTCGGAATGTTATTTTATGGCAATGGATAAAAAAGACGTGTTCAAGCCAAATATTATGAACCCGAAATTGGTGGACAAGGATTTAGTAAAAATGTGCGAATCGATTATATCGCATCTGGAAGAATTACAAAATGACGACGAATTAAACGAAGGTATGTGTTCTTTGCTAAGTGCAATCGAAGAAGGATTTCTGAACAAAATGGCATTGGCAAAATTGGCCTGAACGAAAAAACGCCCCGATATGGGGCGTTTTTTATTTAACTATGCAGTTTCAAAAACGATTTCAACAATGTTCGCGGCGAATACTGATGCTTGCTTATCGGTGTCAAATCCTTGTCCACACCCATCAGATAGTACACGGCCCGCTGTGCGGCACGAACGGAATATTCCATTGTGAAAACAACATCATCGGGAACTTCGGCAAATTGACTGATGAACGCAAAGTTTTCATATCCTTGTGGAATAACCAGCGGTCTGTCGCCAATTTTACGTGGCTGAAACTGCGATGTGATATACGGCATAATCGATGTACGGCAAATAACGCCACGCATCATTTCGGCCTGGTCACGTTTTGGTATGTGCAACTGTCCCATCAGTTCCGTCATTATTTCACGACCGGTGCACTTGTACATTGGCTTTTTCACATAATCACCGTCCACAAACATATTTAACGCATAACCCCAAAATATCTGGGTGTCCATCGGCTGATTTTTGAAATGCGGCTGACGCGCAACAACAAAAGACAGACGCCAGGCGGAATCCTTAAACGTAACCAACGCGCCGCCCCCTGGGTGGTTGCGTGTAAAGCGCTGGATATATTCAAACAGTTTCGGATTGTTGTTTATCGTCACCGTGAACGACATCCACATCGATTCGTCCGGACGCGAACAAAACACATCTGGGTCACCGAATTCAGGACGCCCGTTAGCAATCTTTTTCCACAATTCAAACGATGGCGCGGTCTGTGCAGTATTATATTTTGCAACAGTATCAGTGGACGCTTCATCCGAATTATCAGTCATACATCCATTTGTAAATGTAACTATATCCGTCGGCGCAACATTTATGGTATGCTTTTTACCGCGTTGCACATATTCTATTTTTGTGGCCAGGTTTTCACCCTTTTTATTCTGGTCAAACAGAATATCCGTCACACGCGCCCCCAGAATAATTTGCACCCCCTGCCCGCGTAACCAATCGACCATCGGTTTTACAATCGAATCGTGCTGGTTGTACGCAGTACGCGCCACGCCCGCCAGCGTGTGTATTCGCGGAAATTCGTGCATAAATCGTATCATATACCGACGCAGTTCCGCCGCACTGGACCACGGCTGAAACGCAAATGTCGTCTGCCACATAAACCAAAAATTAGTTTTGAAAAAATGCGGACCAAATACCTCGTCGATTCGTTTGGCACCCAATGATTTTTCTGTTTCCATCAATATCAGTTTTTCCATATCCATACGATCGTCCGGGGAAAAGCCCATTTGTGTGACATCAACCTTGCCACCATTTTTATCAACCAGGCGCGCCCGCGAATGAGTTTTGAATTCCTGATTGTATTCTAAAAATTCTTCTTCCAGTGATATGTCATCAAATTCAATCGACGGTATTTCCGTCATAACATCCTGCAGACATTCGTATGTCGGTATATTCAGCATACGCCCGCCACGAATCATATACCCGCGCTTTGCGTCACCGGCGCCGTCCAAACTGCCACCGTCAACGTCCAGCGATTCGAAAATTTTTATATTTTTTCCCGGCACACGTGCATCACGAATCAAATATATTGCCGCCGCCAATGAACCGATACCAGAACCAATCATATAAACATTTGTCGTCGCTGGGCGACGCTTTATTGAACTTTTTCCTGCTTTGGCCATAATGAAAACTCCTTTGTTTTGCCAACGACATAATACCAATTTATCGTCTAAATATTCCACAGGACAGAAAGCCTAACCCCACAGAATCGTGCACATAGCACGTTTTTATAATAAAAAACATCGCCGGAAATACCCGGCGATGTACACGCGATAGCGCACCCGATTTAGAACATAAATCTGATACCAATATCACCACCAAAATTATGCAGGCCTGAATTGATATCGACATAGTTATAACGTGCCGCAATATCAACCGCAAAGCGTTCCATATCAAATGTCACGCCCAATGCCCCCATCGCAGAGAAACGCGTTTTGCTTTCGCTGTGATGACCAACATTTGGAATTTCGCGTTTAACATCAGTGAACGCGACACCGGCGCCCAGTCCAAAGAACGGACGAACAATGTGGTATCCGCCAAATTCCCAATAGTTGTTCCACAACAACGTCTGCATCTTGGTTTCGACATTTACATCGCCGATATTACCAAAATTGGCACTATCCTTGGACTTGCTGTATATGGACCATTCGATTTCAGAACGTACTGTATCGCACACTTCCAAACCTAACGCCGCACGCCCCTGGAATATGGTATCCGACATCGTTTCTTTATGGTCGTTATAGCTATAGTTCAGATTTGAATAGCTGGCGCCGCCACGCAATCCAATATACGGATCTAATCCGAAAAATTGCCACGTGCTTTCGTTCGGATTACGTCCCGCCGCGAACGCCGGACACGCAATCAGCACGGCCAGTGTTGATATGACTATTTTTTTCATTTGCTCTCTCCTTTGTAGGTTTGTTGTATAAAAGTTTTTTCGTGTCAACACTGTAATTCTATCAAAGCAAATCATAAGTTTGCATAGGTATGGCTGCCTATTATTCGGCACACGTATTTTTATGCGATTCGCAGGCGCCACTATAAAAAATGATAAATACCCTTGCATTTGGCTAAAAAAGGACTATAATCGCCTAGGTCAAAAGACAAAAGTGATGATAAAATCACGACGGACCCGGGTGCGTAGCTCAGTTGGTAGAGCAACTGACTCTTAATCAGTGGGTCCAGGGTTCGAGTCCCTGCGCGCCCACCATAAACATAAACCGCAACGCGGTTTTTTATTTTTGTATTGTGGCGCCCAGGGCGAGACCCCTGCCCCAGGGTTCGACAATAAGTCGTTGAGAACGCGCAACGCGCGTATCGAAACGTAACGAATGCCCCACAGCCGGCGTGAACAACGCCGCGCGAGGGAGTCCCTGCGCGCCCACCACAAACACAAACCGCAACGCGGTTTTTTTATTTTTATAAAATGCCGTATGTACAGGAAACTATGCACATACGGCTTTTTTATTTCAAATATGAAGAAGGATTATACGCCTTGGTGCCCTTGCGAATTTCAAAGTGTAATTGTGGTTGATCAACCTTGCCCGTTTCACCAACGGTTCCGATTTTCTGACCAACAGAAACCTTGGTTCCGCGACGAACGGTCATTGAATCCAGATGAGCGTACACCGTCATCCAACCACCGGAATGCTGAACAATTATCAGATTGCCCATACCTTTGACCTCGTTCCCGGCATATGCGACAACGCCATTTTCCGCCGCACCCACCGCAGTGCCACGCGATGCCGCGATATTTATCCCGTCATTAAACAGACCGTCTGACTTGGCACCATAACTGGATAAAATCTTGCCACGTACCGGCCACGAGAACTTTGACGACGAACGCGCACTGATTGTCGGCAACTTTTTCGTCGGATCCGATGAAATCTTTTCCTTTGGCTTTGCGGTGGGCGCGGTTGTTGTGCTATCCGCGGTCGTAACCACCGACGTGGACGTTGTACGCACCGGCGCCGTGCTTAAATTCGGAACCTTTAACTTTTGCCCGACAGACAACGTAAATGGCGCGGTCAAATTATTCATAACCGCCAGATCATTTACCGGCACCGAATATTTTCGCGACAATGAATACAGCGTATCACCCGCCGCAACGGTTATTTCCTGCAATTCGACCCGTGTTGTTGTGTTTGCTGTCGGTGCTGTTGCGGGACGTGCCGGTACAGTAATAGTTTGTGTGGCTGCCGTCTCGGTCACGACCGGAACTTTTAACTTTTGCCCAACGGACAACGTATATGGTGCGACCAGATTGTTTTCATTTATCAATTCATCAACGGTCGTTCCATACATCTGTGCCAATGAATACAATGTATCGCCAGCGGCAACTGTTATTTCGGATGTTGTCTGAACTGTTTTTATCCCGCCATACATCGGCACGCGCAGATAATCCGCCCCAGCATCCGCAACCGCGGTCTGTGTATCAACGATTGGCTCACCCGCCGTAACAGACGTTTGCGACGGCACGTCACCATACATAGACGCCACGGACGTACTTGTTGCGCTTGGCGGCACTATATAGTCATCAACACTGGCGTATTCAACGTATTCCGCATCATCCACAGAACCGTACAGCGTCGGCGATGCATAAACACCATAGTCGGTTGACGCAGCATTATAAATTTCTGGTTGGGTTTCTGGGTCTGCCAACAAGGCCGGATAACGCGACGAAATAAATTCACCAACAGTATCTGGCAACGAAACAATCTTTGGCTGTAAATCACACGCAGTGACAGCCAACGCAAACACGCCTGCAAAAAGGAAACTGAAATTTTTCACACACTAATTATATCACAAAAATGAAAATAAATCTTATCTATTTTCATCGTCGCGCATAAACAGCAAACTAGCTTCGAACAATCCCCACATCGGCAATGCCAGCAGTATTTGCGAAACAACATCTGGCGGTGTCAGCACGGCGGCCACCGTCACAATCAAAACTATTGCATAGCGACGCATTTTTACCGCACGTGCACGCGACAGTATTCCAACCCGGTTCAACAATACCAACACAAGCGGTAATTGGAACGCCAGTCCAAAAACCTTTAGCATACCGATTGAAAAAGACAGATAATCGGTTGCGGCCGGCATAATCACGGCGGGCACCGGTGCGGACTGGTTCATTTCTATAAAGAACCCAAAAACGAACGGAAACAATATATAAAACGCAAATGCTGCGCCACACAGGAATAAAATCGGTGATGCAATCAAAATCGGCCAAATAACACGCCGTTCCCCGCGATGCAACCCCGGTGCGATATATGCCCATATCTGCCACAGGGCAAACGGCGTCGTCACGAACAGCGCGAACAAAACCGACAAAGAAAACCGAATCATCAGCCCGTCCGCCAAGCCGTTATACAATAACTCCCCATCGGGCCAAACGCGTAACAATGGCGTGGTCAATACCGTCTGCAGCCACGGCGACAAATACCACCCCGCAACCAGCGCAATCACAAACACAACAAACGTCCACAATATGCGCCGACGTAATTCGGCAAAATGCTGTCCCAGGGTCATACGTGTTTTTGTTTTCATTTACGTTTGCCCCCCGCTTTTTTAGTTTTTGTCGTTGTGCGCGTTACAACACGACCGGCTTTTTTGCCTGTCTTTTTTTTCATCCCCAATGGTTCTGATATTCCGTCCAACATATCCGCCGTTGTTGTGCGAATTAAATCGTCAATGGGCTTTTCCAGGTCGATTTGTTGACGTATTTGTTCGGACGCATCGGTTATTTTCCAAACCAATTTGCGCACAAAAGTTACCACAGACGCCAAAAATCGCGCCACATCCGGCCATAACCGTGCCGGTATTACCAAAACACCGACCAATAAAATTACTAAAAATTCGGCCCAACTGATTCCAAACATATTTAATCATAAAATGAGTCACCGCCACTGGTGCTGACCGTCTTGTGACGCTGAATCTGAAAATAGTCCGACGGAAAATCCGTTTTTGTACGTAAATCATAAAACGCGACATCTGTTTTGGCGCCCGTCGCATCTATCACTGTCCAAGAATTCAATTTCACCGGATTCTTGTCAAACACGACGGTCATATTCCCAATTCCTTCCTGGCCGCGCAAGTTCATTTTCAATGAAAAAGTATTATCCATATCGGCGGTATCAACAACATTTATATCTGCATTGCGCAAATCTATATTTTCACGAATAAGTATGCCGGCTGGCGTGCTGGTCAATGGCACCGTTGTAATCTGATCCAACGACCGGTCAAAGAAATACAAATCCCGCCCGTCGGAAATCAACTGTACCGGCATATTATCATAATCCAAACGTACACGTCCGGGTCGCAGCATCGCAAATGTGCCACGTTCCTGATTACTATTGGCGGTTTGTACAAACGTACCCTGTAATCCAGTTATGGAATTCAAATATTTTTCTGCCGCAGAAACCAATGTCGCGTCCGTTGCGGCCGTGGCCACACCGCACATCATAATTCCGACAAATGCGGATAATATTTTTCTCATTTCGCCCCCCTGAATAATTCTAAAACCCGCGCGCGCACATTATCCAACGAATCGTGCACAACAGCGCCAGCTGCATATACGTGGCCACCACCGCCCAGCGCCGCCGCAATTTCATTTACCGGCTGTGTCTTGCTGCGCAATGATACGCCCGTTTGATTTTCCTTTTGCCGCTTTAGCAGCACGATGTATTCAACACCCTTTATTTGCCCCAGCAACGATAAAACCGTTTCACCGCGCCCGTCCAGTTTTTTATAATCCTTGGCATCAATGGTGGCCAGCGCCACGCGCCCACGATAGAAAAATTCCGTACGTGATGCAACCGCCGCTTCGGTCAAAACGGTCTTGCGCGGTTTGTTGTTCAACAAATTAGACACGTGTTCTATACTAACGCCCTCATCCACTAATTGCGCCATAATGCGTAACGCCGCCCCACGGCGTGCATATTTGAAAAATCCAGTATCCGTCAGTATGGATATTGCAATCAGTTCATCAACAGCATTGTCACGCGTCCACTTTAATTTTTTTGCAATATTAAAAATAATTTCACCAACGGCAGCCGCATCAGTATCGTTCAGACACACATCGCCAATCGTATCGTCGTTTTTATGGTGGTCTATTTCTATTACACAGGCGGCTGATTCAACGGCCGGCATAATACCACCAATATGGTTTTTTGCACCATAATCCAATAACAGAACCAAATCAAACGGACGCGTTAAATCCACACGTCCATAAAAATGCATATATTCTCGCAGCGGCACGTTATCCAACATATCCGGCACATTGCCATCATAAACACACAGTGCATCTATACCGAAATTCAGTTTTATCAGCCGCGCCAGTGCCAGCACCGAACACATCGCGTCACCATCCGGATTTTTATGTCCGGCAATCAGTATTGTGCGTGCACCACTAACTTTTTCGACAAAAATGTTTATATCGTCCGTTTTCATATTTATATCGCAATATCTTCCAGAAAGAACTGTGCGCTGATATGCCCGTTGTATTCGTTTTCCTTTAATTTGCCCAACAACATTATTTTAGTGTTTGCATTTGCATCGTCCAGCAAAAAATCACCGACCGGCGTTCCGACCAGATTAAATCCGACAAAGGCCAATTGTGACCCCGCACTGGTTGCGACACTGCCACGCAGATGCGCCCCGCCACCCATTGTCGTTGCAAAACGTAATGTCGCACCGTTCAAAATCAGTGTCGGTTCGGGATTACCCTGGCCAAACGGTGCCAACGCATTTAATTTGTTCACCAGTTTCAGCGTCGCCCCGCCCGCGTCCATTTCCGCATCGGCAACAATTTCGCGATGCGGCATAACGCCGTTTAACTGAGTGCGAACGGCCTGTTCCAGAAATTCACAAAATTTCTCTTCATTTTCGGCCGACAAAGAAAATCCCGCTGCGGCCGCGTGACCGCCACCTTCGGACACGATTCCGGCGGCCAATGCATCGTGTATAATATGCCCCAAATCAACGCCGGGTATCGAACGACCGGAACCATTTATAACCCCGTCCGACCGCGTTGCGACACACGACGGCAGATTATATTTATCCTTCAGCCGGCCGGCAATTATCCCCATTACCCCACCGTGCCAGTTATCGCCACAGACAAACAAACTGCACCGACCGGCATCACAACACTTTTGCGCCATATCACCCGCCGCAACCATAATGGCGTTTTGTATGTCTATTCTATCCTGGTTCATCTGATGCAGTTTATGCGCCAAATCATTTGCAATCAGCGGATTGTCCGTCAACAGCAATTCCAATGCTGGTGCCGCCGAATCCAAACGTCCCGCCGCATTCAAACGTGGCCCCAATGCAAATCCCGCGGCATAAACGGACGGCTTTTTAATTCCGGCCACATCCATCAGCGTCCGCAGCCCCAAATTATTACGCAGTCCCAAAACTTTTAGCCCCGTTGCAACAAACGCCCGGTTCAATCCAACCAGTGGCATAGTGTCACAAATTGTCCCCAACGCGACCAAATCCAGATAATTCATCGGGTTTGTGTCGGCAATGCGTCGCGCCATATCGTCCGACACGTCACGCGCACGCAGTTCACGCCGCGTCGCGACCAATGTCAGGAACGCAACCCCCACCCCCGCCAGATATGACAGTCCCGACGTGTCGTCCGCACGTTTGGGATTTACAACCGCATCCGCCGCCGGCAACACCGCATCCGGCGAATGATGGTCCGTCACAACAACACGCAATCCCAATGACTTTGCGTATGCAACCTCTGCCACGCCGCTGATACCGCAATCGACGGTTATTATCAGACGTGCCCCACCCCGCGCGATTTCATCAATCGCCCCGGTGTTCAGGCCGTATCCTTCACCTTCGCGCGTTGGCAAATGCCAAACCACGTCGGCACCAATAGAACGCAAATATTTAACAAATATTGCCGTAGATGTTATGCCATCAACGTCATAGTCGCCATAAATCGCAATTTTGTCATTATTTAGTATGCTGTCTGCTATTATTTTTGCGGCCACGTCCATATCACGCATAACAGACGGGTTTGGCATATAATCCTTTATACAGGGATTCAAGAATTTTTCCATTGCCGCCATATCAGTCACACCACGACTGATTAAAATTTTCTGTACCAAATTATCCGCATTACTTGGACTGTTATCATCACCAGGATACGTCGCCACTGCCCATACCTGGCCCAGGATGGACTTTTCTACTACCTTTCTCACGCTGCACTCTTTTATTTATTATCAAAATAATTATAATCAAAAATTATTCAAATAGCAACGGCAGTATACTATCAAGAATTTTTCCCGTTGTCGGCACGGCGTTCCACGCCGCGGTACGCAGCCCAAATGAATCTTCGGTTCCGTGCGGTTCATCCAAAATAACTAATATAGTGTACTGTGGGGCGGATACCGGGAAAATACCCGCAAATGCAGTCAGGTTCTTTTTATGATTTATTTTTCCATTTTCATATTTTTCCGCGGTTGCTGTTTTTCCACCTATTTGAATACCGGCAACACGCGCCTTGCGTCCCCCGGTTTCTTCGGCAATTTGAAACATAACCTGGCGCAGGCGTGCCGATATATCATCGGGCAGCACACGTTCACCGCTTATGGGTCCAACACCGCGCTTCAATAAAGTCGGATAAATATAAATGCCACCATTTGTCATCGCATTTACCGCCAGCAACAAATGCATCGGCGTTACGGAAATACCGTGTCCAAACGACAGCGTCGCCCGTTCAACAGGCCCCCACTTTGCCGGCATCAGCGGCCGTTCGGTCGTACCGAATTCTAAATCCAACGCTTCGTCCAGATGCAGACGATGGAAAAATTCCTCTTGCGTGCCGTCTGGTAAATCCAGCGCAATCTGTGCACTGCCAGCATTACACGAATGCAACATAATTTCTTCTATGGTCAGGTTCGGACGTGGCGGCTTAAAACTGCGCACATCACTGATACGTGCGGCAACACGACCAAATTTATCCTTTATTTCAAACGGCTTTGCCACATAGTATTCTTTGTCTATGCCATTTTCCATCGCCATTGCGGTATTGAAAATTTTGAATATAGACCCCATTTCAAACACACCGCGCAATGGCATAAACAAGCGGTTGGACGCCGGATCCATATTTATATTTTCCGGGTCAAAATCCGGCAGCGACACCATCGCAATCATTTCACCAGTGCGCGAATTCATCAACAATCCCATCGCAGCACGCGCCTGATACTTCTGCATTGCCATAGTCAGTTGTTCATAAAACACCGATTGGATTCGTGCATCCAGTGATAACTGCAACGGGTCAGTATTTTCACGCAGGTAATCGTCATATATGCGTTCGGCCCCCTCCAGCCCGTATCCGTCGCGTCCAACAAAACCAACCACGTGCGAAAACAATCTGCGCTTTGGATAGCGGCGCTTTTGTTCCGATTCGATTTCTAATCCGGGCTGTTTAGCACTTTCCACCACATCGCGTTGTGAATCAGACGCATATTTTTTTACATATATAAACTTACGCGATGAATTTACCAAATCCAACGCCTGACTCAATGTGTACTCATACGGCAAAATCTGGTGAATTATCTGTGCGACTGTGTCGCGATTTTTAACATACGGTGGCCGCAACGTAATATGACCGGACATAATATTTTTTGCCAATATATCACCGTTTCTGTCGACAATATCCGCACGTTGTGCCAACCACGCCCCATCTGCACCCGCACGACGCGCGCGGTCTGTCCCCTCAATCCCCAGCATCAGTGTACGTCCGACGAACAGGACAAACGCCGCCACAAAAACATAATACACGACACGCATACGCCGGCGACCGCGCTTGTCACCAGACGCACTGAAAAAACCGTGTTTGAAAATATCCCTGCCGATTTCGAACATATGTTATTGTTGCGCCGTTTCTTCCCTGGTTGGTAAATCATAGACCGATACGTGTTTATGAAAACTTATAACCTCTGCCCGTGGATAGACACTGGTCACCAAATTGCGCAAAATTTCCGGCCGAACATAGGACGCAAAGTCCGCCTGGGCAACGGCGATATCTTGTTGGGTCTGGACAATGGACGTGCGAACACGATTTCGCATCTTGTTCTGGGTGCGATAGCATACCTGTAATACGGCGGACAACATAAATACCAAGCACAATGCCCAAAAACCGATATAAAACATTTTTTTTGCTTCGCCCATATATCCCGCACCCACTGTTGTTTATCATAGTAATGTTATCACAAATTCTGTAAAAAACTAATCATAGAATTTACCCCACCCAATCGCCCTGTTCCAAGATTCAGTTGCAGGCCGGCAAATTCATCCCCCAGGTTCATTTTTTTTATCTCGTCCGGCGTTTTACCGTCAACCATAGCGGTAATAATTGCAACGATTCCACGTACCAATGCCGAATCGGCGCGCCCGTAAAAACGGTTCCCGTCACGGCAAATCTGCACCCAGGACGCACACCCCACAATATCACTGCATACGGCCGAATCTGGCACGGGCGGCATATGCGCACCAAAATCCATAACAATTTCTAACTTTTCGGCCGCATCATCTGTCATAGACAATATTCGTTTCATTTCCGCATACGTCATTACGATTACCACCCCTGCTCTGTTAAATCCAGTTCCAGCCGCGCCGCATCGGACATACGCGATAAATCCCACGGCGGATCCCACACCAGGTCAACACGCACATCACGCCCCCCGGAAATTGCGGCGACAGTATCGTGAACCTGTTGCAACAAATCTTCCATCATCGGACAAGTGGGACTGGTGAACGTCATAGTTATAATGACATCAGATTCATTGATAGCAATATCATATATCAATCCCAAATCCCATATATTTACCGGTATTTCCGGATCATACACAGATTGCAAAACTTCAATAATGTTTTCCCGTGTCAGTTCCATTTTTATTTAACCACACTTTCTATTATATCCGCGGCACGAACAACATCATCCATAGTATTCATCGATCCAACAGAAATACGTGCCGTACCATCCAATTTCAATACCCGGTGTATCCAACTGGCGCACATATTGCCAACCCGCAGGCATACCCCGCGTGTTCCAACCAACGCCCCGAAGTCCAATATATGCATATCCGGGACATAAAAAGTCAACAATGTTGAATCACGCGGTGTTATAACACGAATACGGGGATTTTTGACAAATCTGTCATATAAATATTTTATTAAATTCAAATCAGGCCGATTCGCGACCAGATAATCTATGGCCGCCGGCAATCCAATAATTTGTGTCACGGGCAACGTGCCGGCTTCAAACTTGGCCGGTGCTGGTTCCCACTGAAAAGCGACATTATGTTCAATGGCGCTGCCCGTTATTTTCGCAATCATTCCGCCACCAAACTTATCTGGGCTTATCCACCGTTCTGGATTTTTTATATACATAATTCCCAAACCAGTGTCTGCCCCAATTTTATGCGCCGAAAAGCACATAAAATCACAATCCCATTTTTGAACATCAATTTCGCTATGTACAACATATTGCGCCGCATCCACAACTGTTATAACATCCGGATTTTTTTTACGTGCCGCAGCAACCAATCCGGCAACATCTTGGGGAATTCCCATAACATTTGACATAGCAGTTATAACAAAGACATCCGCATACTGCATATTCGAACACATCAAATTGTGCTGTGCATCCATTGGACACAGAACAATATTGCACGAATCAGAATCATATAACAGCTCGAACGGTAAACGCGCACTGTGATGATCTAAATCGGACACCATCACAATTTTATTTTTTAATCCCGTTCCACACACTTTATCATTTATTATATGAGCGATTCTGTTCATACCATCTGTTGTTCCAGCGGTAAAAACAACCTGTTCCGGTTTTGCATTTATAAATCGCGCAACACGCGCACGTGCATTTGCAACCAAATTATCAACATTACTGGCACGTGCACAAATACCCCGCCCGGCGTTAGCATACGATTCGTGCAAAAAATCCATCTCTGCCTTTATTACTGATTCAGGTTTCAATGCCGACGCGGCCGTATCTAAGTATATGATATTATTCATTTTATGTTTTCTCTTGCATTTTGTGGCGATTATAATACACTCCTGAAAAATATCAACAAGGAAGGAGTTAAAGATGGCTTTGGAACACGCAAATGACGCAACATTTGAATCGCTGACAGGTTCTGGTTTGGCGTTGGTTGATTTCTGGGCACCTTGGTGCGGTCCGTGCCGTATGTTTGGGCCTATCTTTGAATCGACGTCCGAAAAAATTCCAGATGTCAAATTCATCAAATTTGAAATTGACGAATCAAACCGACGTACACCGGCGAAGTTTGGCATACGCAGTATCCCAAGTGTTCTGGCGTTCCGTAACGGTGAATTGGTTGAGGCACGCACAGGCCTGATGGATGAAGAAACTCTTATGGATTGGATACGTGAACTAAAAGGATCCTAAAGATGGCAGCAAAAAATTATAAAAACATTGAATTACCACCAAAATACGTTCCTAAAAAATCGGAACCGTATATGTGTCCGGAACAACTGGCGTATTTCTATCAGTTGCTGACCGCACAAAAAGAAGAATTATTACACGACACAGCGTCAACATTGAATGCGGTTCGCCTGGCTGAAAAGGTTGATAACGAAGGCGTCGGTGACGAATCGGACAACGCGACATTCGAACAGGAAATTACAATGAACCTGCGTATGTCAGAACGTGACAACAACCTGTTGAAGAAAATCAACGCCGCATTGGAACGAATCGAAAACGGCACATATGGATACAGTGTTGTTTCCGGTGACGAAATCGGTCTGTCACGTATGTTGGCACGTCCGTTGGCAACAATGACCGTTGACGAACAGGAAGAATACGAAAAACGTAAATAAGCAAATATTTACATTAAACGGGTGCCAAAAACGGCACCCTATTTTTTATTATCATCACTTGCGTTATTTTTGCCCACACCGTCAAAAACATTATTTATTAAAACATCACCGATCGCACCACCGGCAACACCCGCGCCACCAACAATAGCACCTGTTTTTAATTGCGATGATGTATCGGAC
>ULTH01023232.1_pt1 | contig 52733 bp, 53 predicted proteins | sample 1957421 | NCBI WGS metagenome assembly ULTH01 (sample SAMEA4835729, study PRJEB28245) | human gut metagenome | biome: gut microbiome; material: fecal sample | place: Denmark | collected 2008 | reverse complement strand
TAAGTCAAAAATAACTTACAAAATATATTATACGAGGAGTAATATAAATGATACAAACATTAAAAGAAAAAAATATATTTTTTGATATAAATAAAGCTTTATTGATATATAAAAATAAAGATACTTTTCATATTAGAAAAAGAGAAGAATCAGGAATGACTGCATATTCTAGTTTATTGTCAGAATAGGAATTAAAATAATGAAAAGATTACTAAGAATTGGATTTGATTTATCATTATTATCATTTATTCCTATTTTATCCTGGTTCTTATTAGGAATAACAGTAGATAAAAATTTAATAAATATATTTACACTGACATATCCACTACAATTTATATATTTTATACTTAAGTCAGTATTCTCAACAGGCGCTAATATAAGCAACGAAAAAGACAACAATGAAAATGCTGTAATGTCTGGTCTTCTGATAGGAAGTATTGTTTCAACTATTATATTTGCTATTGTTCTACTTAATATAGAAAATTATATAAGTTTTATGAATATGGATATTGCTACATATAAAACATTTACAATATATTCAGTTATAAATATATATATGTGTTTAGAGTTTGCAATGATATTAAATAAATTATATTATGAAGAAAAAAATAAATTAGCTAACAAGTACTCAATCATTTATAATTTATTAAACTTTATTTTACTAATTGGAACATCTCTTATAACAAAAAATCAGAGTATTATTATAAGTGTTACTTTAATTCCTCTCGCTTTATTTACAATTTATGTGATTATAAAAAATAGTAATAAGTTTCATTTAAAATTAGATATATTAAAGTGTATTAAGTATGATTCAGTAGAGTTGTTTAATAATCTTGCATTTTTTTTAATATATTTATTTGGATTAAGTAATGCTTTGGAATTTGGGGAGAAATATGCTACTGCTTTAACTTTTGTTGCACTTATTACTGATACACAATGGGATACGGCAGATGCGATGGTTACTGCTGCTACGATTGATATTAGTAAGAATCATTTTAATTATAAAACACATAGAAATAATGGTTATAAATTTTTAGGTATATTATTTTTAACTAGCTTAATGATGTTTGGATTGTTATATCATTTTTATGATTTAGATTTTAAAATAACTATGATTTTCTTTTCCTTTGAAATAGTCAATTTTATTGTTTATCCAATATATAGAATTAAAACTTGCTATCTTCAATTAGAATGGTCTGCATTTAAAACAACTTCAAATAAAATGGTTTCTGCAATTTTAAGAATGATAATGTCTTTACTTAAAACTCCATATTGTACAGGAATTGGGCAAGTTTGTTCATCGCTATATCAATTTATTACGGTAAGTATATTTTTTAAGATAAATTATAAAGCAGATGAGATGAAAAATATGAACTCTGTAAAGCAAGTTTCAAAAAGTGATGCATAAGTTTATATTGTCTTTTTCTAAATTGTAATTTCAACCGTACCATTTGTAGTGACTCTTTGCCACAATATAAAACATCAAGCCATTTGGTTTGATGTTTTTATAATATTTGAATTGGTAAATCTGTTTTAAAATTTTATTCTCTTCTAGCTTTAAATTTAGAATTCAACTCTGTGTTGAACGATAAAAATCTCGTTCTAAATAAGTCCTTTACAAAGTACCATACTACTTTATTTTTCTTTTGCCAAATGATGTTTTTTATGATATCATATAACACAATTGTTGGGGGACGTATTATGGATAAAATGCGAGACAAAGAAGTAACTTTTATGAATCTTTTTAGTAACTCTGATATTGTTGTTGATGGCTTACCTTCTAAAAAGGAATTACCGATACATAGTAGATTCCTAACAAATGAAATTGGAACTGAATATATTGGTAATATGTTAAAAAACATCGATATCAGACTCTATATCGCATACTTAAAACTTTTAAAAGATAAAATAGAATTTATTGAAAATTATGATGTTAAAAAATCAGTTTGTGTCAGTGAAGTTTCTTTGGGAGTTATTAGTGATGTCAACAGCTATGTTCCATATATTCATAATGGTATGGATATTTTAGCAATCTCTCATGAACTAGGGCATATGTTAAAAGCATTTACTCAGATGAATAATGAAAGATACTTACATTCCAATACGGTGTATGATGAAACAATATCTATATTGTTTGGAAGGGTTTGTTTGGAAAGATACATCAATGATTTTGGATTTGATATTTATGTACAACAATTTGAATCATTAAATATTCAAAATGCCGTTTACTGTTTAGAAGAAATAAAAAAGCAATTACCTAAGTATCTCAAAAAGCAAGATGCATTAGATCGTGCGATAGAAACATTTGAAAATAAAAAACATGACTATAAATATCATCTTTTTGTCCAAGAAGTTGAACAATTAAGGGATGAATTATATCAATTAATCAGTTATCCAATTGGTATATCGTTAGCGAATGTGTATGACAATTTTGATAGATTACAAAAAGAAAAATATTTAGAATTGGTAAGTAAGTACTTGTTAAATATAAGACATATTGATTTTGAAATGATATTAGAATATTTTGATATTCCTTTTGATGCCAATTTTTATATTGAGAATTTTAAAGAATATATTAAAAAATTTAAAAAGCAAAATGACAAGATATTCGTTTTAGGAGGTACAAAATAATGGTAAATTTAACGGATGATGAAAAATTAGAGTTAGGAATATATATAGAACAAGTAATACATGAAGAAATACAAAAAATAATTCAACAGGAAGCAAGGGCAATTAGTCAAAAAATTGAATCACAAGTTGAGTTAGAAACGAATATCACGACATTAACCGATAAAATATTGTCTAAAAGTAGTATAAAGGGTTTTGCAGGAAGTATTCGTAAAACGATGGAACATTACTTAGATGATTTGGAATCTCTACAATTATTGCGAGATGAAATACGTAAAGAAATGATAGAATCTCTTGTCGTAGAAAAAGATAAAATAATAGAAGCATCTTCGAAAAAAATTGAGGGAATCATAGAAGATCAAAAAGAAACGATAAAAAGTTATGCTCATAATGCATATGAACTAACTAGTTACATAGAAAATACAAAAAGCCGAATTGTGAATGACATAGTTTCTGAAGCAACAAAGAGAATTGAAATCGAAGATGTTAGACCTAGAACCATTGAAATATATCAAAATGGCACATTAGAAAAAACTTTGAACAGTGAATTGTATCATCATGAATTTGAAACAATATATAAATTAATAAGAATTGGATTACCAGTGATGCTAATTGGACCAACTGGTTCTGGTAAGTCTGTCTGTGCTGGGCAAGTGGCCAAAGCATTAGATATACCAATGTATTATACAAATAATGCAAGTGAAGAATATAAATTATTAGGTTTTACAGATGCGCATGGAAAATATAAAGAAACGCAATTTTATAAAGCGTTTAAAAATGGTGGATTATTCTTTTTAGATGAGATAGATAATAGTCATCCATCCGCGTTATTATCTTTAAACTCTGCTATCGGAGCTACTACGAATGGTAATATGTACATGGCTTTTGAAGATGGTAAATTGACGAAAGCTCATCCTCATTTTAGAATGATTGCTGCAGCGAATACTTGGGGAAATGGTGCAAATAGAATGTATTGTGGAAGGAGTGAATTAGATTCTGCTTCACTAGATAGATTTATTCAAATTTATTTTGATTATGATTCAAAAATAGAAAAGTCAATTATTCAAGATGATGAATTATTACATTATTTTTGGAACTTTAGAAGAATTGTCAGTGATTGCGGAATTAGACATACTGTTACTACAAGAAATATTGATTATGCAATGCAATTAAAAGAAGCTGGCTTTACGACAGAACAAATTTTATTATACACAATCATAAAAGAATTAGATTTTGAAGATATGAAAATTATATCTCAAAGATTTGATGAAGAAGAAATTGAACCGTCTATTTATTCGAAAGGATTCAAAAAATTAATGTTGAAGAAGGTATAACTATGATTCATAATATTTATTTTAAACAAGGATATGAGTGTTTTGAACAAAATTTTAAGAATAGACAAGATTTCATTTCTTATCTTAAACATGCTAAAACATCATCAACGTTTATAGCCGAAGACTTGTCATCTTATGAAATTTCTCGGAGCAACACTGAATGGACTGGGACAAAATCATTTGATGAAGCTTTAAATTTGTTTGAGAATGGTTGGTATGAAAATTTTGATCAGTTTCTAGTACAAAAGCAACAAATAGATAAGTATTTTCCTTATATTTCCAAGAAGAAAATATATCATAATGATATTTGTGGTAGTGTGCCTAATGTGGTAAATGCTATCAACAACTTACCATTATCTATGAGACGATTGTATGAAGATTATAATGCACAAAAAAGGATTACAATTCATTATAATTGTGACATTCCTTGGTACATCAAACAAAGACAAGTTTTTATAAATGGATTGCTCACACTTTCTTTAGTAGACTTTTTAGATAGTTTGGGGTATAGGGTTGAGTTAAAGACTTATGGTATTTCAACATCAGGAAATCAAATTGCATTGATAGATCTTATCTTAAAATCATCGGGAGAAAAAATTAATTTACAAAAATTTTATTTTGCTTTTTGTCATCCTTCTTTTATGAGAAGACTGTTATTCAGAGTCATGGAAACAATACAAGGACTTGATCAATCATGGACATGGCATTATGGACGCTGTATGTTAACCAATGAAATTAAATCCTTTTTAGAAATTGATAAAAATACTATCTACATTAATGAGCCAAGCCAAATGGGAATAAGAGGTCACAATATAGAAGAAGATATTCAAGCTTTCCTTAATGCGGTAATGTTAGGAGAACATATTGAAATAGATTTAGACAGATTTAACCTTTATGATAATAAACATGTATTAAGAAAGAAAAAAAGTTTATAAAGATGATTGCAAACGCCAGTCATCTTTTTTTGCAAACACAAAATCTCAATCTTTAATAATATTTTACCGCAACATTATTTGAATGTATTGGAAGAAGCAAGATTTTATGATAAATTATTATTAGAAGCACAAGATTATGAAGTTAACATCTATAAGAATTGAAAAATTAATGAAACAACATGAAATAGATATAGAAAATCTAAAGGAAAAGTATAAGTTACAATCTGAAGCAAAGCAACAGGAACATGATTTAAAAATAAAGGAAATGAAAATTGAATGTGAAAATGAGATCTTAAAAAAAGAAAAAGAATTTGAAAATCAAGCTAAATATGGTGCAACGGGTGATATTTTCAAAGGAATGTTTTCATCTCCTGAATTAAAAAAAGAGATTGCCAAAGAAATAAAAGAAGAATTTAATAAAAATAAATAGGAGGATAACTTACATGAGTAAATATTACGATAATGTTAGTAAAGAAATTAAAGATTATTTTAAGATTTTAGAGCCTGATTTTCCAGAATGGTTAAATGAATATATCGATACAAAAGAATTATTAGTACAACAATATATTAGTGTTACTTGTGGTACTATATATTCTGATTTGTTTGAAAGTGATTTTTTCTTTTCAAGTTTAGATCATTCTGTAGCAGTTGCTTTAATTGTATGGCATTTTACTCATGATAAAAAACAAACTTTATCTGGGTTGTTTCACGACATAGCTACACCAGTATTTAAACATTGTGTAGATTTTCTAAATGGGGATTATATGACACAAGAATCAACAGAAGATTTAACCACAGAATTGATTAAAAATTCTAAAGAAATAATGACACTATTAAACAGAGATGAAATGAATATAGAAGAAGTAGATAATTATCACTTATATCCGATTGCAGATAATGATACTCCAAAACTATCTGCTGACAGATTAGAATATTCTCTTTCAAATGCTTTGTTTACATATAAATTGTTAGATTTTGAAAGTATTAAAGAAATTTATGATGATATAGATATTCAATTGAATGAAGAACATGAAATAGAGTTGGGTTTTAGAACTAAAAAAATAGCTAGAAATTTTGTAAAAGTTACAAGCAGGTTATCTGTTATATATCGTGAAGATAGAACGAGATATTCTATGCAGTTACTAGCGGATATTCTAAAAAGATTAAGTAATGAACATAAAATATCTAAAAAAGATTTATATGAATTAAAGGAAAGTGACGTAATTCATATTATAGAAAATTCCAAATACAATAACATATTTCATATTTGGAAAAATGCAAAGAAAGTAAAAGTGTCAAAAGAAGAACCTAAGGATGTTTATTATGTACATCACGGGGCAAAAGTTAGATATATTGATCCATTATGGAATGGCAAAAGAATTTCTAAATGCTGTAAAATTGCAAATAAATTGATTGAAAATAATTTAGCTTATGATATGAGTAATTATGTGTATTTAGATTTTAATTTTAATGATTAAAGGGTTATAGAAAATTTCCATAATAGATTTGCTCAGGAGTACAAATTCATGCTGCCAGTGTAAATATTCTAATTTATAGTTTTGATTTTTAATAGTTACAGTTTTATATACCAAATAAAAACTTACGAACTTTTTACAGTCCGTAAGTTGTTTTCAAATGGAGCGTTTACTAAAGGGGTTACGCACACTTTAGTAAAAAGTTCATTCGTATTTGATGTATTAATTATAGCGTGAATATTAAATTATAGCAATATTATTTATCTGTAGAAATATCGAAAAAATCTAATTGATAACATTCATATAAATCTTGATAGTCTTTTTGAACAGATGAAATTATATTTTGTTTGTTTTCAACTAAATTGCTTATTTTATTTAATATGTTTTCATATATAATTTTTTCAACAGGATTTTTAATATTATCTTTTTCATCTTCAGGAATGTTGTCATATTCTATATCATCATTAAATAATACATGTTCTATGATTTCTTTAATATCGTCTCTTGTAATATCTTTAATTGAATTGTAATTAGTTCCATCTTTTGTATATTTTCCAGAATTATTTTCAATCTTTAATAATTTCATAAATTTCTTCCTTTCTCTTAAATGATTCTTCACCAGCCTCCATTATGTCCATCAATGTTTTATAACTACCAATCTCTTTGCCATTAATATTTTTAAATACTGAAGAAGTTAGTGTTCCAGTATATACATTATATTGATTAGCTCCTTCTTTTTGTGTGTAAATAATTTTATCTGGATTCATTAGTATTCCTAATGTGCTATTATGTGTAACAATAAAAACTGTTGTTTTCAATGCCAAATTTTTTATTTTTTCTTGTATTTTATCTCTTAAGAAAATATTATCAAAGGATGATTCTGGCTCGTCAATCAAAACTATATCGTATTTATTTGCATCCTTTAATTCACTATATAAAACATATTCTGCTTGTTCACCGCCTGATATTTCAGTTCCATCATCTTTATTTACAACTTTAAAATCAATGTCTATTAGCATTTTATAAATGACATCTTGAAGAACACCAGCTTCAATTAATTTCATAACATAAGTATAAGGATCATCATAATATTTAAAAGCATTTGTCAATGAAGGACATTGAGCCATATGTTTTTTTATTCTATCAATTTTTGTATATTTTTTTCTTTTGACTTCAATAATGAATCTTAATGATTCTTCTTGTTCAATTATTTTTTCGTTTTTTAATTTATTAACAAAATCATTAAAAAATATAACTTCTAATTTATTTTTAGCGATTTCTAAGAAATCTAATTCTTCAATTGTTGAAAGTGCGGATTTTTCATCTAATATGCCCTTAATTGTTTCAATTAAAGAATTAGTTATTTCTATTATAGTAATATTATTTTTATTTTCACAAGAAATATTTATTAACTTTTTAAGTAATTTTTTTAAATTATCAGTTCCTAAATATTCATCAATAATTTCGTTATACTTTTTAGATTCAAGTAGTTTTCTTATAGAAATTAATAAATCATTTAGTTCATTATCACTTTCAACATCAAATTTTTCTGCAACAAATAATGGGCTATTAGCATATTCATCTTTACTTTCACTTTTTTCTGCATAATCTTTTAAGCTTTCTAGATAATTTTCTAGTATAGTATCATCATTGTTTAAGTCTATATTAAAAATTTTATTTAATAGTGGTTTTAATAATAATAAATTCTTTTCTTGAATGTTATTATTATCTTTTTCTATTAACTTTTTAAATTCTTTGTCTTCCGCTTTAGAAACTATCGAAAATTGTTCAATATATTTGACAGAATTTGTATTGAATGAAGCAAGAATATTTTCTAGAGTGTATGTTTTTCCAGAAGATCTTAGTCCCATAATAATATTTAATCCAGTAGAAGCGGTTGTGCCATCAGACAATATTTGAAATTCATTATCGCCACCATCCGGACTTATTCTAACTTTGGTTTTGTCTGATAATGTTAATTTTATTTTTGGAATAGTTATATCATCACATTGTATATATGTTAATGTGCTTGGATATTTTTCCATATCTTCTTTTATTCTGACATCACTAAAAATTACAGGAGTTAATGAATCAATGTTTTTCATACATGAAAACCATTTTTTAGCACTTGATACTTCTCCACAAACTATTTCATTTCCAAATTTTGTTAAAATATCTGTTGGAATTGAAGGCTTCTTTTTATAATGTGGAATCATAAGATATTTTTGTTTGTTTTTAAATAAATTTATAAAGTCATCATACCTCAAATTGAAACCATTTAACTTCATATGATTAGTTGCATTTGTACATTCATTTTTAAAAATTTCTAATTCTTCAATTGGTGATATAACAAGAATATGCCCTTGTTCTAAATCGATTTCAATTCCAGGAAAGACAGTTATATCAACATTTTCTGAAATTAATTTATAATTAACTTCATCAAAAAAATTATGATTTGTTATAGCAATAGCATCTAATTTTGCTATTTTAATATATTCTTTTAGTGTATCAAGAGAAAAAACAAAATTTTCTCCAGTTGCTTTTGGAATTGTATGAATATGAAAGTCAATTTTTTTCAACGTAATCTCCTCCCATAAATTATTTTACCATTCCTTGCAGAATTAATAAATATTTATTAGGAAATTTATTAGGAAATTTATTAGGAAATTTGCTAGGAAAAATTTCAAATGTATAGTATAATTAATTTAAGAAGATTGGAGGTAATACAATGCTTGGTGTAATTGAAGATAGTAGAAATGAATTTAAAATCAAATTACCTGATGATTTAGAAGAAACAGTTATAGGTTTTCTTAATAGTAAAGATGGCGGTAATATTTATATTGGTGTTGATGATAATGGAAAAGTTATTGGGCTAAAAAATAACTTAGATTTACTGCAAAGAAAAATAAAAGATTTGATAATTTCTAATATAGAACCATCTGTATTAGGCTTATTTGATATTGAGGTTTTAGAAGAAGGTAATAAAAAATACATTCATATTACAGTTGCTAGAGGAACGGAAAGACCATATCACATTAAAGGTATGGGTATGACACCTGATAGTTGTTTTATTAGAGTTGGTAGCTCAAATGAAAAAATGACCACTACTTTAATAAATAAAATGTTTAGATCAAGAACTAAAGAATCTTTAAAAAACATTGTATCTCCAATACAAGATTTAACTTTTAGACAATTAAAAATGTATTATATGGAAAAAGGATTTGATGTTGGAGAAAATTTTGAAAGACAATTAGAGTTTTATACTAATGATAATAAATTTAACTATATTGCTTATCTTTTAGCTGATAATAATAGAATTTCCATAAAGGTTGCTAAATATGTTGGTTATGATGTTGATGAAATAGAAGAATATTATGAATTTGGAGATTGTTCTTTAATAACAGCTACTTATAGAGTATTAGAAAAATTTAAAACAGAAAATAAGGTGTTTGCAAAAATTACTTATCCTGAGCGTATTCAAAAATCAATGTATGATTATAATGCTGTTAGAGAAGCAATTATTAATGCTATTGTTCACAACGATTGGTCTAATGAATATCCACCAAAATTTGAATTTTTTAGTGATAGACTAGAAATTTCTTCGTTTGGTGGTATTCAAGATGAATTTACAGAAGAAGAATTTTTAAAAGGATATTCTGCACCTAAAAATCCAGAACTTATGAGGGTATTTAAAGATCTAGAGTTAGTAGAGCATTTGGGAACAGGAATAAGAAAAATACTAAAAAAATATGATAAAAGTATTTATCAGTTTTATCCCCATTTTATAATAGTAAGTATTAAATATAATGAAAATGATTTTGAATATAGCCTCCAAAATCAAAAGGTTAAATTTGATTATTCAGAATTTAATTTAAGTAAAATGGAAGAAAGTATTATTAAATTGATTTTAGATAGGCCTAATATTACACAAGCAGAAATGGCCGCATTCTTGAATTTAACTCCTAGAATGGTTAGGTACCACTTAAGTGAATTAGTTAATAATGGTTATATTAAAAGAATTGGAGCAAAGAAAAATGGAAAATGGATTGTTATAAATAAAGGAAGTGATAAGAATGACTGATTTGGAACAAAAGAAAAAAGCAAAAGAGTTCGCAGAGTTTTGGAAAGATAAAGGTTATGAAAAAGGACAATCTCAAATCTTTTGGACAACGTTATTAACTGATGTGTTTGGGGTAGAAAATGTAAGTGAATTTATTGAATTTGAAGATCAAGTGCATATTGATAAAGCAACTGGTTTTATTGACGGATATATTCCAAGTACTAAGGTTTTAATTGAACAAAAAAGTATTGAAAAGGATTTGAGAAAACCAATTAAGCAATCAGATGGAAGTCTGCTTAATCCTTTTCAACAAGCAAAAAAATATATAGCCGAACTTCCTGTTTCAAAACATCCAAAATGGGTTATTACATGTAATTTTAAATCATTTCTTGTTTATGATATGAATAATCCTAATAGTGAACCAGAAGAAATATTATTAAAAAATTTGTCAAAAGAATATTATCGCCTATCATTTTTAGTAGATTCTAAGAGTGAGCATTTGAAAAAAGAGGAAGAATTATCTTTTAAAGCAGGTGAATTGGTTGGAAAGTTATATGATGCATTTTCTAAACAATATAAAGATATAAATAATGAGCAATCACAAAAAGATTTAAATGAGTTGTGCGTTAGATTAGTATTTTGTTTGTATGCAGAAGATGCAGGCTTATTTGGAAGGAAAAATGTTTTCCATGATTATTTAAGTAAATATGATGACTTAGTTTTAATGAGAAAGAATTTAATTGAATTATTTAAAATTTTGGATACCAGATTAGAAGATAGAGATCCATATTTGGATGATGAATTAAATCAATTTCCCTATGTTAATGGAGGATTATTTTCTAATGAAAATATAGAAATCCCTTTGTTTACTGATGAAATAAGGGATATTCTTTTAGCAAAGGCATCAGATGATTTTGACTGGTCTGAAATATCACCAACTATATTTGGTGCAGTATTTGAATCAACATTAAATCCAGAAACAAGAAGATCTGGAGGGATGCATTATACATCTATTGAGAATATTCATAAAGTTATCGATCCACTATTTTTAAACGATTTAAGAGAAAGATTAGACAATGCATTAGCATATAAAAATGAGAAAACAAGAAATGAAAAATTAATGGAATTTCAAAATTATATATCATCACTTAATTTCTTGGATCCGGCTTGTGGCTCTGGCAACTTTTTAACTGAAACATATCTTTCGCTTAGGAGATTAGAAAATGAAATGCTAGAAGCAATGTCTAAAGGTATGATGATGCTTGATATTGCTGATACAATTAAAGTTTCAATTCAACAATTTTATGGAATAGAAATAAATGATTTTGCTGTCAAAGTTGCTAAAACTGCATTATGGATAGCGGAAGCGCAGATGTGGACTGAAACTAAAAAGATTATATCTAGTTTTACAAAAATTAATGATTTTTTACCATTAGAAACTTATGATAATATAGTTGAAGCGAATGCTTTAAGAATAGATTGGAATGATGTTATTCCAAATGCTAAATGTAGTTATATAATGGGAAATCCGCCTTTTGTAGGTGGTATGTATATGACAGAAATACAAAAGAAAGAAATTAGAAATATTTTTGAAAATGCAAAAGGTGTTGGCGAATTTGACTATGTAACAACATGGTATAAAAAATCTTGCGATTATATAAAGGATACTATGATTAAAGTTGCTTTTGTTTCAACTAACTCTATATGTCAGGGGGAACAAGTAACAACTTTTTGGAAATACATTTTTGATAATTATAAGATAAATATTATATTTGCTTATAAAACTTTTATATGGAATAGTGAAGCTAATGACAAGGCAAAAGTTCATTGTGTAATAGTAGGGTTTGCAAATACTGAAATTATGTGTAATAAATTTTTGTATACCGATATTAATAAATTTAAAATTTGTAAAAATATAAATCCGTATTTAATGGATGCTCCAAATATTTTTATTGAAGCTCGGACTAAGCCGTTATGTGATGTCCCAAAAATGAGATTTGGCAGTATGCCTAGAGATGGCGGTGGTTTTGTCCTAACTTCAGAAGAAAAAGAAGAATTTATAAAAAAAGAACCGCTATCCGAAAAATGGATAAAGCCTTATATTGGTGCTGTAGAATTTATAAATAACAAAGAAAGATATTGTTTATGGCTTAAAGATGCTGATCCAAGTGAAATCAATAAATGTAATAAAGTAAAACAAAGGATAGAATTTGTAAGAGAATTTAGACTAAATAGTAAAGCAGAAGGCACTAGGAAATTTGCCGCTACTCCCACACTATTTTGTCAAATAGCTCAACCAGATTCAGATTATATAATTGTTCCAAAAACTTCATCTGGTAAAAGAAGATATTTGCCTTTAGGATTTATGGATAAAGATACTATTGCTAGTGATTTAGTTTTCTTAATTCCTAATGCTAATTTATATGATTTTGGTATTTTAACTTCTAATGTTCATATGTCATGGATGAGACTTGTAGCTGGTAGGTTGAAGTCAGATTATAGATATTCAAAGGATATTGTATATAATGACTTTCCGTGGCCTAATCCTACTAAGGAACAAAAATCAAAAATAGAAAAAACCGCTCAAATGATACTAGATGCAAGAGCAAAATATTCAAATAGCTCATTAGCAGATTTATATGATGAATTAACTATGCCACCAGAGCTTAGAAAAGCACATCAAGAAAATGATAAAGCAGTTATGGAAGCATATGGATTTAATTGGAAAAAAATGACTGAATCTGACTGTGTTGCTGAACTTATGAATTTATATAAAAAGTTAGTAGATGAAAAAAACTATGAGTAATCCGGAATTTTTATCTAAAATGCTAAATGCTCCAAAAGAAATTTGTGAATTTCTTTTAAAGTTATTTGAAATTTATGAAATTAGAGGAATAATATATCAAGCAAATGCTATAAAATATGAAGTGCGTTCTAAGGAAGAAGGACATAATAGGCCCCACATACATGTGGCATATGGTGAATTTGAAATGTCAATTTCTATAGATAATAAAATAGAAATATTGGCTGGTAAACTTCCAACAAAAAAACAAAAAGATGCTTTGACATTTGTTGAGAAAAATATTAACAGAATAAGAAATGAATGGAATAAAGTTCATATAGATATGAAATTACCACTTACTTCATCAGCTTTATTAGCAGAAACAATCAAAAATTAATTTTTTGTACTACAACTTAATGTAGTACTTTTTTAATCAATATTTTATTTATATAATGGTATACTAATTTACGTGATTGTTAAGTTTTTATTATAATGGCTAACATTTTAAATACAACAGGATATGGGAATTGCACCAAAAAAAACGGAAACCCTTATTTTATAAGGCATAAAGTGTATTACCTTTTTATAAAAAAGTGTTTAAATTTCCATTTCTCGCTCATTTTCCAAATTCTCAAAAAAGTCTATATTTTTGGTGCAACTATTATATTTAAAGTACCCAGTTTCTAGGTTTTTATCAATAACTTTTATTGTATCTTTGTCATATAGATAAATTTCAAATTCGTTAATGTTAAGCTTTTTTTTTAGATAATCTAATACATAATATTGATGGATAGTGTCCACATGATTTTTATTAATATCTTCATTCGTTAATTTCATCATCTTTATTCTCCATATTTTCTTTATTATTTGGCTCATACGGAAGCAATAGATTTCCGTAATGATTTTTATTACTTTAGGTATAAAGTCCTCTAAAACTAGTTTTTCACTACCAAAATAACTTAATAACTGTGGTAGTAGATATTTAAAAAATTCATTCAATATATAACCCCCTTTTAAAATAAAAAATTGAGATAGTTTTATACCTCAATTTGTAAAATTGTAAATTTATTTTTATCAAATTTTGAACTTTTTTCATGTGGTATGATTTGCACAATATCGTTTGTATTAAATTCACTAATATTAAGTATTTCTCCTGTGATATTTGTTTCTTTGATATTATAGAAATTTCTCAAATTAGTAATATAGTCTTTTGTATTTTGCTCATTTTGAAAATTAGACAAAATTAGGTCTTGTTCATTTACATTAATTATCATATCAAAACAATCATTACGAAACATATAACCAATGTTTTCAATTTCATTCTTATTAAACCCAATATTTACAATAGAAACTTTTTTGTTTTTATCAATAGTCATTTCTATTTCATCGATATATTTGTTAATAATATATTGTTTTTGTTCTCTTGATAATTTAGACCATAAATTGTGTTTTTTTGCATATTCGCCTTTTAACTTTAATTTTTCGATTTCTTTTAGATTAAAGAATAACTTGGCATCTTCTTTAAAATCATTATTTTCTTTTATTTGCTTTAGTTCTTTAATTTTATTATTAGCAAATTCTAATTCTTGTTTTAGTGAAGATAGCTCTTTACTAAAATCTTCCGCTTCGACAATTTCGTCAATAAATGCCTTTTTAATTTTTTCAATTTTTCTGTTTAAATCTTCACTTAATTTTTCATATTTTTTAATTTCTATATCAGTATCTTTCGTTAGTGATGATTTAAAAGTATTATCAATGATTAGGAAAAAGTCTAACATATCATTTAAAAATTTCATTAATTCTTTTTCAATTTTCTTTTCACTAATTCTTTTATTACAAGCATGACATTTATAATAGGTGTGTTTAGTACCATTTCGACTAGTACTAGACTCGCCACCCATTATTTTATGACAATGTGGACATAATATTTTTTGCATGAAAATATAGGTTATTTTTCTCTTAAAGTTTTTAAGGTTTTTCTCTTTTCTCTTTTGTACCATATCAAAAGATGTTTTATCAATAATTGCGGGTACAGCATTTTCAAAAAGTTGTATTTCTTCTTTTCCACGTTTTCCATATTCAACGGTTCCAATATAAAGTTTATTAGATAGTATTTTATCTACTGTGGTAGTAGGCCAACGTCTATTTAAAACATTTTCTTCTGTAAACTTTTTACATATAAAACAAACAGAAGAACCATCTAAATACATTCTAAATATTCTTCTAACAACATCAGCTTCCATTTCGTTAATATAAAGTTTTTTACTTTTTTCTTTCTTCATATAACCAAGTGGTGGTTTACCTGGTAAATGTCCTTTCTTTAAAGCACCTGTTAAACCAAATTTTGTTCTTTCAGATGTTCTTTCAATTTCTAGTTGAGCGAGAATAGTAAGCATTCTTATAAAAAATTTACCATTAGCATTACTAGTATTAATTTCTTCGGCAACACTTTCTAAATCACAATTATATTCTTCGAGAGTATTACAAATTACCTCTAAATCTTTGATAGAACGAGTAAGTCTATCTAGTTTATAGACAATAATTTTATTGATTTTTCCATCTTTCATATCTTCCATCATTTCCCTAAACTTTGGTCTATTGGTATTTTTGGCAGATACGCCTTCTTCACGATAAACCTTATAAATTTCATAGCCTTTAAGTTCACATAATTGTCTTAATTTTTCTTCTTGTTCATCTAGGCTATGACCAAACCTAGATTGATCTTCTGTACTTACTCTTGGATATAGTCCAGCTATAACTTTAGTCTTTTGTTTTTTCATTTATTTTTTACCAACTCCTTTGCACACGAAAAAACACAAGGGAGTAATTTTCCTTGTGTTTCAAACAATAACTAAAAATTATATAAAGACTAAGTCCTAATCATTATTAGGTAGAAATTTGTCTACCTTACTTAATTATAAGACTCCTCAATTGAAAAGTCAGTAGGAAATTTTATAGGAATTTTAGTAAGAAAAATAGTCGAACTAAATTTTACAAAAATGTTTAAATTATTAAGTAAACGGTTAAAATAAACCTTTAAATAAACTATTAAATAAAAATATGCCCCCAAAATTTTTTTAAATTTTATTCATAGAGTTTAGAATGGAAATGTATTTGGTTAAAGTAATGATGATATTATTATTTGGTAAGTATATTTTATCCTCATTACTATAAAGCATAGCTAATAATACCATATTATCTTTTTTTACAATAATTCGATGTGGTTCTTCTATACTGATATTGGTATTATCGATTTTGATAAGATGTCCCGGTAAAAAATTAATTTTTAAGTTTCCTGTACTAACTTTCATTTTAATTTTATCTTTAATTTCACAAGGAAAAGGTAATTCGGTTATGACTGTTTTCATAAATATTCATCCCTCCTTTGAGTATGAAAAAAGTCCATAGCATCAAATACTATGAACTTTTCTTTATATAGAAATCGCCAAATGTGCGACTTTCAACCTCAATGGAGCAAGTGACGGGAATCGAACCCGCGTCCTAGCCTTGGCAAGGCCATGTTCTACCATTGAACCACACCTGCATATTTCCATTATATGCAATATTGATTCATTTGTAAACTATTTTTTGAATAAAAAAGAGAGAATCTCTCTCTTTTCGGGGGTGTTATCAAGGTTTTGCCAAACCCACTATATTATATGTCCTTCTTTTCTTTTTCGTATGTGTGTAACACTAGGGGATACATATTTTTTCTTCTTGTTCATATACTTAAGTGAAAAGGAGGAATTAATCATGGAAACACTAAAAGTTTCATCAAAATCAAACCCAAATTCTGTGGCAGGGGCACTGGCAAATGCGGTGAGAGAACACGATAACGTAGAGATTCAAGCAATTGGTGCAGGGGCACTTAATCAAGCGATTAAAGCAATTGCGATTGCTCGTGGATTTGTTGCTCCATCTGGAAAGAATTTAGTTTGTATTCCTGCATTTACAGATATTGTAATTGATGGGGAAGAGAGAACTGCCATTAAATTAATTGTAGAAAGTAAATAATACCCAATTGGGTATTTTTTGTATAGAAAAAGTCATTTACAATGTAATATAAAATTTAGTATAATAAGATTATATAGGGGTGATTGAATGTTTCGTAGACGTTTTAGTAATAAAAAAATAGATATTGAAAGTGTCAATGGAGCTTTAAGTTTGACCAATAAAATACTGAAAATTGCCTATATTTTAATTGTGATTGTTGGTATTTATGCGATTACATTGATTGGTAAAGAATGGAATGTGAAAGAGTTTTTATTTACGATTCTTCGTATTTTATCTCCTCTTTTTGTTGGTGTTGTAATCGCATGGTTATTTAATCCGTTTGTAACGTGGTTACAAAAGAAGGGAATACGACGAGGGCTTGGAACAACACTGACTTATGCGCTTTTATTTAGTATTTTATTCTTTATTATGCAAGCGATTATACCGATGTTAATTGATCAAGTAAATGAGTTTGTAAAAACTTTACCAAGTGTCTTTAATACTGTGAAATATTGGATTGATGATATTTTCACAAGTATTGGAGAATTAGTCAATATGAATACATCTGGTATTGAGAAAGATATCTTTAAAGAAATTGAAAACTTTGGTACAGGTATTGCCAAAGGACTTCCGCAGATGACACTTAGTTTTGTAACTTCTGTCTTCTCAGGAGCAGGTGTTATATTAGTTGGTCTTGTGATTGGATTTTATTTCTTACTTACATTTGATAGTGCAGGAGATAGTATCTTTGAACTTGTACCAAAAAGATATCGTAAAGAGACAAAAGAATTGTTTGGAACGGTTAATACATCCTTACAACGCTTCGTCCAAGGAGCCTTAATTGACTGTACGGTTGTGTTTATTGTCACAAGTGTAGGTCTATGGTTAGTTGGTTTAAAAGCACCGTTGTTGTTTGGATTGTTCTGTGGTATTACCAATGTCATCCCATATGCAGGACCATATATTGGTGGTTTTCCAGCTGTCATTGTTGGATTCGCACAATCACCTATGATTGGTTTTTTAACACTGTTAGTCATTGTTGTGATTCAATTTGTGGAGGGAAATTTCTTCCAGCCATTGATTATGAGTAAGACAACGAAGTTGCATCCAGTGACAATTATGGTAGGACTTTTGATATTTGGCCATTTCTGGGGAATACTTGGAATGGTAGTATCGACACCAATTATTGCATCAATTAAGTCAATTTTTATGTATTTTGATGAAAAATATGATATACTAGAAGCATCTGAAAGCGAAGAATAAGAGATATAGATAATTATATTCATTTTAAAGAGAGTCTATGGGTGGTGGAAATAGATAGTGTTGTAATTATTTGCTCCTCTTAGAGTGTAAGTAAAGCTTACCGGGGATACCCGTTATCATAATTAAGAACAAATAGGATGGTACCGCGTAATTCGCTCCTAGTTTTACGTGGTTTTTTTATGGGAGGAAGAATATGGAAATAAAAGAAACGATACCACGCATTTATTTAATTTGTGGACGTGCTCGTCATGGGAAAGATGAGATTGCCAAAGCAATTCAAGAATATTATTATAATTTAGAGATGGATACGATGAATTTACGTTATGCGCATTATATTAAAGAGTATGCGAAAAATATTACGGATTGGGATGGTAGAGAAGAGACGAAACCACGAGCCTTGTTACAGATGCTGGGTACTGATATTATTAGAAAGAGAATTGATAATGATCTATTTATTAATCGTATGATTGATGATGTGGCGGTATATGGGTATTTCTTTGATGTGATTACAGTCTCTGATGGACGTTTTGTAGATGAGATTGTGAAGTTAAAAGAAGCATATCCAAATACAGTTGTGATTCATGTTTATCGACCTAATTTTGAGAGTGGGTTAAAGAAAGAAGAACTTGCTCATGCGACAGAACATGGATTAGATAATTTCCACGATTATGATTATGAGATTACTAATGATGGAACGTTAGAAGATTTAAGAAAGAAAGTGTTTGATATTTTAGAAAGGATTGAGAAGTAATGAAAGATTTAAAGAAGTTATATACAGATTTTTTTGTGAGTAAGGGACATGCATTGATTCCTTCTGCTCCAATTATTCCAGAGAATGATCCTACGTGTTTATTTAATACGGCAGGGATGCAACCGTTAGTTCCATATTTATCAGGGCAACCACATCCTTTAGGAACTCGTTTAACAGATTATCAGAAGTGTTTTCGTTTAACAGATTTAGATGAGATTGGAGATACGACACATCATACTTTCTTTGAGATGTTAGGAAATTGGTCCTTAGGAGATTATTTTAAGAAAGAGAGTATTACATGGAGTTATGAGTTTTTAACAAGTGTGTTAGAGTTTCCAAAAGAAAGACTTGCGGTTACTGTTTTCAAAGGGGATGATATGATTCCAAGAGATGAAGAGAGTGCCGAGTTATGGGAGAGTTTAGGGATTTCTAAAAAGCATATTGCTTATCTTGGAAAAGAAGGAAATTGGTGGAGTCTTGGTGGTGGTGTAGGACCATGTGGACCTGATACTGAGATTTTCTATTTCCGCAGTGATGATGAGATTCCTGAAGTGTTTGATCCAGAAGATGATCGTTGGGTTGAAATTTGGAATAATGTATTTACACAGTATCAAGGGAATGGAGATGGAACAGTCACTCCACTTGAGAAGAAGAATGTTGATACTGGTATGGGTGTAGAAAGAGTTACAGCGATACTAGAGGGTGTGAAAGATAATTATGAGACGAGTTTATTCCGTGATGTAATTAAATATATTGAGGAAGTATCTCATCATGATTATTATGATACAAATTATCAAAGAGCAATGCGTATTATTGCTGATCATATGAGAGCAATTACGATTATTAGTGGAGATAATGCGAGAATTGTGCCATCGAATACAGATCAAGGATATATTTTAAGGCGTTTGATTCGTCGTGTGATTCGTTATGCAAAGAAGATTGATATTGATATTAATTCTGATTTTGATGTTGAAATTGCTAAGATGTATATTGAACAATTTAAGGGATATTATCACGAATTAGAGGCGAATCAAGAACATATTATGCAAGTATTAGCGAATGAGAAAAAGAAATTTTCACGCACATTGGACAAAGGATTAAGAGAATTTGACAAGATTGTATCAAAATTAAATGGGACAGAAATCGATGGGGTGACTGCCTTCCATTTATATGACACGTATGGATTTCCAATTGAGTTAACAGAAGAATTAGCTCATGAAAAGAATATGACAGTTGATACCAAGGGATTTGATGAGAAATTTAAAGAACATCAAGAAAAGTCTCGTGCTGGTTCAAAAGAACGTTTTAAAGGTGGATTACAAAGTGATTCTGAAATGAATATTAAATATCATACAGCTACACACCTTTTAAATGCAGCACTAAAAAAAGTCATTGGTCCAGAATCTCATCAAATGGGTAGTAACATTACCGACGAGAGAATGCGTTTTGACTTCCCATGTGATCATAAATTAACAGAAGAAGAAAAACAACAAGTAGAAAATTTAGTAAATCAATGGATCAAAGATTCAATTCCAGTAACACACTATGAAGTATCTAAAGAAGAAGCTGTAAAACTTGGAGCAGAAGCACAATTCATAGAACGTTATGGAGATCGTGTTACAGTTTATCAAATTGGAGATGTATCACTAGAAATCTGTGGTGGACCTCACGTGTCTAATACCAGTGAACTTGGACATTTTAAAATAAAAAAGGAAGAGTCTAGTAGTGCAGGAGTAAGAAGAATTAAAGCAGTATTAACAAGTGAATAAAAGTCAGTTTCAAAAACTGACTTTTTTGTATATAATATAGTTATTCGAGGAGGTATGACTATGGGCAAGATTTCTCATGCAATTCAGATGTTAAATTATCTTAATACAGGGAATAAGTATACAGTAAAAGAATTATCTCAAAAACTTGGTATTACAGAACGCATGGTTAGATATTACAAACAAGAATTAGAAGCAGATGGTATTCCCATTGAAACCTTCATGGGACCAAATGGTGGTTATTACATCATTCAAAGAAAAAACATATATCATCAATTTAATAAATATGATATAGAGTTATTAGAAGATATTTCAGGAATATTAAAAGAATCTAATTATATATATTTTGATAAATACGAGAAATTAGTCCATCGAATAAAACATGTATATGATGTAGAAGAAGAAAGAAGTAAATATTTTACGAATGATATGGTGGCAGATTATTCTAAAAAATATTTCATACTAAATGATGCCATTACTCATAAATCTAAAGTTTTAATTTTATATAGAAATTTAAATCAAGAATGGCAAGAACGATATATTCATCCTTTACAATTTTTTAAGTATGATAATGTGATTTATGTTACTGCGTTTTGTGAGTTGAGAAATGATATTAGACATTTTGAATTAAATAGAATGAAAATTGTTGAGTGAAAGTAAGAAGAAACATTTTGTTTCTTCTTTTTGATTGAGACGTAATATTTCCTATATATTTGGTATAATAAATTTACAAGGAAGTGATATGGATTGACTAATCATAAAATTTTTATTGATTTTGATGGAGTAATTTTTGATACTGAAGAAAGAGTGGTTGAAAGAAAAAAGCAAGCCCCTCATTTAAGTTGGAATGAATTTTTTGAAAAACTAGACTGGTTCGAACTATTGGACGAATCTGAAGTGATAAATAATGCAATTGATTATTTGTTAGATGGACAATCAAAATCGAAACAAATTGCAATTTTGACAAAGATTCATACTTTGATTGAAATGGAAGCAAAAGTAAAAGCATTAAGAAGTAGAAAAGTAGAGTTACCAATATTTTTTGTTCCTCCACATGTAAAGAAAACTCAAATTTATTTACCGGAACATAATGATATCTTAGTTGACGATAGTATTAAGAATTTAGTTGATTGGGAACAAAAAGGTGGAAAAAGTATTTATTTTAACGAAAGATTGGATTCTACAGTACAATTTGAAACAATAAAAAGTTTACACAAAATTCTTTGAGGAGGATTCTATGTTAAATGAAGATCTAATGAAAAATTATAAGAATGCATTAGAACAGAAGTATAATGCTGTATGTTTTGATATAGATGGTACTTTAACGGAAGATAATTCAACCAAGATTGATTCTCGTATTTTACCTATATTAGCGGATATGTTAAAGAGACATATTCCAATCGTTTTTATCACTGGTAGGGGAGAAACTGGATTAAATGATTTATTACGAGATATTATATATGATTTAAAAGATAAATATGAGGTTACTGAGAAGCAATTGTTAAAAATGTATGCACTTACTAATGATGGTGCAAGGATATTTATGACTAGTAATGACAGCAAAAAGCCTTTTAATATTAGCGAATATATATCATCTAAAGAAGATTTTATTGAACTAGAAGAACTAAATAAAAAAATAATTGCTATATTAAATTCATCTAGTTTAAATGAATATTGTAAGATAACTTATTCAATGGACTCTAAAACTAATACAATCATAAATATAAGATTGATGATTTTGAATCATAGTGCAGAAATTAGTAATGTAATGATTAAAACTATTAATTCTCTAATAAGAAATTCAAAAAATTCGAATTTAAATTTAACAATAGGAATACATAGTGGAAAACAAGTTTTGCAAATAGGTACTGCCACTAAAGATCAAGCTATAAAAATTGCTGAAAGGATGATGGGCATTCCACAAAATTCAATGCTTCGAATTGGAGATTGTGGTGATCAAAATGGAAATGATTATTCTATGTTGAATTGCCCACAAGGATTTAGTGTTAAAAAGACAAGTGGTGCTCTTGATAAATGTTTTCCAGTTATTGAGAATGGAAAAATAGTAACGGGGGTAAATGGAACTCTAAGTTTATTAAAAAACGTAAAACTATTACCTACGATTTGTTTGGAACATGCTATACAAAGTGAGTATACAAAAGCATACGCCAAAGTGGAAAAGAAAATGAATCAAGGAAGAAATAATAAAATTTTATATTTTAATAATTTGATTAATAATAAATTCCAAGAAATAGATGGAATAACTAGCTTATTTGATCCATCAAGTGGAAGCATAAAAATTCCTATGTATGAATGGATTAATATTTCAGAGGATAATCCACTAAAACAATTATGGCTCATATGTAATGATTGTAGTTTGTGTTATTCAATGTATGATAATGAAAATATATTATTAAGAGGTTCAGGTATATATTATTATTTTTTATCTCAAAGAATTCATGATGAAAATACAAAAAAAGATATAACAACTAAGGATATGATATATGAATGGCTAAGTAATAATATGGAGTTTTTTTCAAAATCTTTGATAGCAATTAATAATACTTCTGATATAAACGATTTAAATAATATCAAAATGATATTAGGATTAATTGATAACATAAGAAATTATTTATTAATTTTATTAAATCAGCAAATTGTTAGTAATGATATAGAAAAAAATGTAATGGTTAACTTAGAAATGTTAGATAAAGATTCATTAATGCCTAAAATTTATAATAATTTAATAGTTGTTGAAAATTTAATGAAAAATATTGCGTTTGATGAAAGTTATAAAATTAATAGTGTTGATGTGAAAAAAATAATAAAAAATGCAATGTTAATCACTAATGAATTTAGATTAGAATTTGATAAACAAGATGACAAAGAAAATTATTCTAAAGATTTTAGAGCATATAGAGAAATTGATAATTTTGCTGAAAATTTTATTACTTGTTATTTAACTCTAAAAAAAGATTGTAATATTTTTAATAAAGGTATTTGTGGTGTATGTTATGGTGGGTTGGAACTTCCAATTATAATGAAATCAATGGATGATAGAATAAATGAGGTTTCTGTATTAAAGTTTAACAAGAATGTAACAGGATATTCTAAAAAACAATCATTAGAATTAAGATTTTTTGATATTTTTAAAACTGGTGGTATTGAGCTTTTTGGAATTGATAAACAAAAAGAATATATTATATTGGATGATAATTTACTAACTGGAAAAACAATGCAGTTGGCTATAACTACTTTTTATGATATAGGAATCAATGTTGATAAAATAGTGGCTGTAAGACATCCAGGTGTAAATAGAATTAGTCAAATGTTTATGCCGAATCATGGTGCCATTGATTATAGACATTTCTTTAGTTTTATAGAAGGTTTATATTTCTCTAGCCCATATAGTTGGAGAGATCCGTATAGTACAAATCCATATGAAGATTCTTTGGGAATTTTTGATTTGAACAGAAGAAAAATATTAGAATGTTTAGCGAAAAATGGGGATTATTCTAAAAAGAGCGAAGTATTGTATGTAAAAAGGATGGTAAGATATGAGAATAATTAGTATTGGAGATTTAGTTACAGATTTTTATTATAAAAATGGAAAATTAGTAGGAATAAATGGTGGAATGACTTCTCATAACATAATTGCAAATATTGCTAAGTTAGGTCTGGATACATCTGTTTATGGTGTCTGTGGAAATGATATGGCAGGAACTATAGCAATTAAGAGTTTAAAGGAAGTAGGAACGAATATTGATGATGTAAAAATCATTGATGACATCAATACACGTTGTTTTCACGTGTCATATCAAGAGTTAAATGGTAAATTGAAATTCACATCTAAAAAACGATGTCCGATTTGTAAAGTAAAAAGATGGTATGATGAAAGTAAAATAGATGTGAAGGAAATCTTAAAACAAATTCATGAAGATGATGTTTTGGTTTTTGATAATTTAAATGAGAAAAATCAAATGATTATAGATCATTGTAATAATAGAAAAATGTTGGATTTGGGACAATATTTTGAATTGGAAAATTATAGTGATGATGAGATTATTGAAAAAATGAAAAATAAATTTGATTTTATCAACTTAAATGAACGAGTTGAGAAATATTTAAAAAGTAGATTTTCTCTACAGACGTTAGAAGAAATATATTGTATATTACAGCCGAAAATGATCATTGTTACTAGAGGAAAAAAAGGCTCAGATTTCGTTTTTGACGATCATAAAATAAACAAAATATTAAGTAACCCATCAATGGAAATTGATCCAACAGGTGCTGGTGATGCATTTTTCGCAACTTTTATTAGTGAGTATGTAAAAAATAACTATATGATTGATGATGAGTTTATAGATTCCACTTTTGAAAAAGCTACTAAACTTACAACCCAAGTTGTAAAAAAGTTTGGAGCAAGAGGACATATTCAATCTTTGTATAAAATAAAAAAAGTAAAAGAGAAGTGTACTTGTGAAGATTTTGAACCAGTCGTTCGTAAACAGATAAAAAGATGCAGCATTAATGTCAATCATTTAGAAGCAAGAATCATTCATGCTGTGAATAGTAGTGCTTATGATAGATTAGTTAAAATTGATTTTAAAAGTTTAAATCATAGTATTTTTGTGGGAACAGGTGGATCTTTTGCTGGGGCAAAGTGTTCATCTAAACTGATTAATCAGTTGTATGGAACAAACACAATGGCCTTGTATCCTAGAGATTTATATTACAGAAACAATCAGAATCTTGATGCAGTATTTTTATTCACTTATTCTGGAACAACAAATGATTTAATTGTATCATCGAGCTTCGTTGATGATAATAAAAAATATATTATAACAAAAGGTGAATTACAGAAAGTTGTTACTAAAACTGGAATATCTAAAAATAATATTGTTTCATATCGAACAAATACAAACAAAGGAAAAGAAAGAGGCTTTTTATCATTTGAAGGTGCTTTAGCTCCTGCTAGTTTATTTTTAAAATTATATTTTGAAAATAAATCAAGAAATGATGTTGAAGATTTTATAAAAGATTGTATAAATTATTGGAAAAATTACTTTGATAAATATTTTAAAGAAAATAAAAAATTGCTAAAGGAATTTTTAAAAGAAGGAAATAGTTTTAATATTTTTACAGGAGACTTTACAGAATCTGCAGCTAGTGATTTAGAAAGTAAAATCATTGAGTCTGGTAAATATAATTGCTTGATTCATGAAAAGAAAAACTTTTCGCATGGAAGATTTATCAATTATGAACATTTAAGTCATAAAAAAAATATTTATTTTAAACAAAAAACTACAAGTTCGTATGAGAAAAAGTTATTAGAATATTTAGAAAAGGATGAAAATTTAATCATTGAGAGCAGATATGATGGAATATTATGTGAATATGATTTATTAGTTGCATCCCAGTATTTGATTTACTCTATTTCTAATTTTATTGATACTGATCTTTCTAAACCAACATATAGTGAAAATGCAATGAAAATTTATTTTTATAAAGGAAGTCTATAAAAAATATGCGAGTTATTTCGCATATTTTTTTAATTTTTGTTTATCTTTTCGAATATTTTCATTTGATAATTGATGAAGTTGTTCTTGTAAAGATTTACGATAGATTGCAGAATATAGATTTGGAGATAATGTCATGCTAGGGCATGATACTCTTTTCTCACCAACTTGGATTTGATATTTTTTAAAATGATTTGTATCATCCATGACGATATAATCACATGGAATATCTTGAATTCTTTCATTGGTTGGTAGTTCATAATAATAACTACTTGGTTTTTCTTGAAATTGTTGTACAGTGATATAGAATATATTAAATTTAAATTTTTCTATTAATGCACATTCAGAATATTGTCTTAGTTTTAAAAATTCTTCAGGACTAAATTGGTTTATATTCATACAATTTGTATCTTTGTCAAGATGAGCACTACAAAATATAGATAGTTGATCCTCTGCGTAATCTAGATTTTCTTTTAATCTTTTATATTCATTTAATATGATATCGTTTGTCTCCATTTGTTTCATACCTCCCTAAAATTGATTATAACATAATTCTTTGAAATTCTGATAATAACATTGCAATCACTGTCGAAACATGTTAAAATAAAGACGTATTCATAAAGTAGGTGAGACTATGAAAGAAGAAACAAAAGTATATCACATCGAAGATATTAAAGAAGGACTCATTGGGGATTGTATTACAAAAGTAATCGCAATTTTAGAAGAACGTGGTTATGATGCAATGACACAATTAGTTGGATATTTAATGAGTGGAGATCCGGGTTATATTACGAGTCATAAAGAGGCACGTAATATGATTATGCGTTATGATCGAGCTGAAATATTAGAGTTTTTAATTCATCATTATATGGAACATCGATGAGAGTTTTAGGATTAGATTTAGGTACTAGAACCCTTGGTTTAGCAATTTCTGATGAAACCCAGACAATTGCGACACCTCTTTATACCATTCGTTATGAAGAAGGGGAATATAATCATTTATTTGATGAATTACAAAAAGTGTTAAATGAGTTTTCCATTGAAAAATTTGTTTTGGGATTACCTAAAAATATGGATAATAGTATGGGAGAACATGCACTCTTATCATTAGATTTTAAGAAGATGTTAGAAGAAAGATTTCAGTTACCTGTTATTTTACAAGATGAGAGATTAACAACGGTGGAAGCAACAAATTATATGGTGAAGTTTGATATATCGAGAAAAAAAAGAAAGAAGAAGATAGATAGTTTGGCTGCTAATATTATTTTACAAACTTATCTAGATAAAGGGAGGATTTAAGTATGCAAGAAGAAAAAATGACATTTAAAGTGAAAGGTCAAGATGGAAAAGAAGTAGAGTGTGAAGTATTATTTACATTTGAAAGTGAAGAAACAAAGAAAAATTATATGGTGTATACAGATAACACAGTGGATGAAGAAGGAAATACAAAAGTATATGCTTCTATTTATACACCAAATACAAAAACAACGATGTTAGAACCAATTGAAACAGAAAAAGAATGGAAAATTATTCAAACAATATTAGATGAATTACAAGCATCTGCTAGAGAAGAAGCAAATCAAGAAGGAAACGAGCAAGCATAAAGCTCGTTTTTGGTGTATATGAAAAAAAGACGTAAATTAAAGAAGAAACCAGTCATTATCTTAGTAGTTAGTATATTACTAATTATCTTTTGCATTTGGTTTATAACATTGTTTGGAGCTGTATCTAGTAAATCAGAACCAGTTACACTTACAATAGAGAAGGGACAGAATTATTATTCTATTGCAACAACACTAAAGGAGAAAGGATTAATTCGTTCTGAATTTGCTTATAAACTCTATTTACGTATGCAGAAATTATCTCCATTAAAAGAAGGAAATTATAATCTCGATAGGAATATGGATTTAAAAACACTGATTCATAGTCTAGCAGGAGATGAGAAATTTAATACTGGTGAAATTACGATTACTTTCCCAGAGGGAAAAAATATGAGACAAATTGCTTCTATTATTGCAAACGATACGAATCATACGGAAGATGAAGTATTTGCACTTTTACAAGATCAAAATTATTTAAATGAATTAATTCAAAAATATTGGTTTATTACAGAAGAAATTAAAAATCCAAGTATTTATTATTCTTTAGAAGGGTACTTATTACCTGATACATATCGATTTGCAAATGAAGATGTGGAATTAAAAGTAATTTTTGCCAAGATGCTAGATGCTATGAATGAGAAAATTACTCCATATCAGGCTCAAATTGAAGCAAGTAATTATTCATTTCATCAAATTTTAACGGTTGCTTCTATGTCAGAATTAGAGGCAAGTACTGATAGTGATCGAAGTATGGTATCACGTGTTTTCTATAACCGTTTAGCACAAAATATGACACTAGGTAGTGATGTAACAACTTATTATGGAGCTAAAATTAATATTGGAGAACGTGATTTATATATGTCAGAAATTACAGAAGCTAATGCATATAATACACGTAGTGCATCTTCTAGAGGTCATTTACCAGTAGGACCAATTTGTAATCCAGGAATCAATACAATTATTGGTGCAATTAATCCAGGAGTGAATAATTATTATTATTTTGTTGCCGATAAAAATAAAAAAGTATATTTTACAGAAACAAGTAGACAACATGAGAATATTGTTGCAAAACTAAAAGAACAAGGTTTGTGGTTAACATGGTAATAAAAGATTTAGAAGCATATGCGAAAGAAAATCATGTTCCTATTATGGAACATGATGGAATTGAATTTCTAACGAATTATATTAAAGATCATGAAGAAATAGCACATATCTTAGAAATAGGATGTGCGATTGGATATTCTGCAATTCGTATGGCTTTGATTAGAGATAATATTCATATTACAACAATTGAACGAGATCGAGAACGTTATTTAAAAGCTGTAGAAAATGTAAAAGCATTTCATTTAGAAGAACGTATTACGATTTTATTTCAAGATGCTTTAGAAGTACAACTAGATGGTAAATACGATCTGATATTTATCGATGCAGCTAAAAGTCAATATATTAAATTTTTTGAGAAATTTACACCGTTGTTAAGTGAAAATGGAGTTGTTTTCTCGGATAACTTATTATTTCACGGTTATACCAAACAAAAAGAGAGAATAGAGAGTAAAAACTTAAGACAATTAGTTCAGAAGATTAGAAAATATATTACTTATTTAGAAGACAATCCAAACTATACAACTCAGTTTTACAAAATAGGAGATGGGATTGCAGTTACGAAAAGAAAAAAATAACCATAAAGAGACTCAACTTTGCATTGAGTCTTTTTCTAAATTGAAATAGCTTTTTATTCCATTGATTCATGCTTTTCATATAGCAAATTCTTATAAAATATATCAGTGAGTCATCTAGCTCACTATCATCAATTGATGTATTCATATGATGTGTGATATGATGAAGCAGTAAGTTAGATAAATAAGTTACAATAAGAGATTAGGTGATGGCTATGTGTATTCAATTAATTGTTAGCCAAGTAGAGTATTTAGAGAATATTTTATGTCTTTTATACAATCTAAAAATATATAAAAGTTGTTTTCATCGTGGAGACGGCTTTTTGTGTGTAACGAAAGGAGTGGCTTGATGAGAAAAATTAAAAGAAGAAAGAATTATACGAAATATGTGTTAATTGCCACAATTGGTGTTTTTTCATGTATGGGAATCGGATATAGTTATTTACAACAAACACTTAATTTGAATATGAGTGTGATCAAAAAAGACCAAATTGTGGATATTACTGATGACGTGGTAACGAGTGGCGATGGACTTTATGTAGATAGCACGAGAGAAGGAAGATATGTATATAAAGGAACAAATCCTAATAATTACATTCAATTTAATAATGAATTATGGAGAATTGTGGCCAAAGAAGTAGATGGGACGTATAAAATTGTAAAAGATGAACCTCTGCCATCTAGAAAATTTGACCCTATGGGGTATAGAGATAATGGAGAAGGAGGAAGTTATTGTGAATATGGCGCTGGTAATGGAGGCTGTAATGCATGGGCAGCGACGAATCATCTAATCGGAAATCCGAAAGAATTTACAAACACTACCTTTAGTGGAACTGTACTTTTGGATTCTTCTTTAAACCAATATTTGAACGGCGAATATTTATCTAGTATTACTACAAATAAAGAAGATATTGTTGCTCACGATTGGGGTGTAGGAGCGACATATACAGAGGCAAGTAAAAATGATGATGGGGATGTTGACGCAAGTGAATTAGTAGCCGAGGAAAATGCATTTCAATGGAACGGTAAAGTTGCTTTGTTGTCATCCAGTGATTTACTCTTATCAATAAGAGATGAGGCATTATGTGGAACACAAAATAAGTATGAGAGTAACGCAGTAACATGCAAAAACAATAGTTTCCTGTTGACTACGAAAAATGGCCTTTGGTGGTTACTTTCACCATCCATAGGTGAAACAGCGTATGTACATACGTATGCAATGTATACTTCGGTGTCTAGTGAAACTTATGCTGATGATACTAGTATGATTCGTCCTGCTCTTCATCTAGATGCCAACATTATATTAAAAGGTGGAGGAACAAAAGAGAATCCTTATAAGATATATGAGTAATATAGTTCGATAAATTGACAATTGATATAAAATATGGCATAATAGCACTCGTTTTAAAGGGGTGTTTGTTATGAGAAGGAAATATTTACAATTAAAAGTATTATGGGCATTGTTGTGTGCCAGTAGCATCACTTGTTTTGCAGTAGCAAAAGAAAGTCAAGGAAATACAAGTGGTGATGTTTCAGAAACTGTTTTAAAACAAAGTGAAGTGTTAAATCGTTTTCAGGAGTTTTTAGATGATACGGATAGTGAATTAGAAGCTTATGTACAAAGTGTTGCTACGACGTTGAGTTTAGATCAAAATACTGCACTTTCTTACATTTATCAAAATATCTCAAGTTTAGCAAGTTCCAAACAAATCAGTGCTGATATTGTCCGTATGTTGTGTCAATTAAAGTATCAAGATACTACATTACCAAGTAATATGGGAACAAATTGGACGCTTACTGATTATTCTAATTATTTAAATACAGAAGAAGGACAAAGACAATTACAACTTTGTAATACATATGGAATGGATCCTCATTTATTGTTTGCTTTAGAGAAAGTAGAATCAAATTTGGATCACTATAATCATATTGGTACTTATGATGCGAATGGTGAGTACTTGTTTGCGGTTGGTATTACGCAACAAGAAAGATCTAATTTCTATAGTGTTAATGCGAGTGAAGCGGAAATTGCTTCTAAACCACCACGTACTGGATATAATTATGAGACAAACCAATTAGACTCAATCCCTTTACGTGAAGATTTATTAAATGATTTTGATACCAATGTCACATTAGGAATTATGGCTTTAAATGGAGCTTTAAAAACATCTAACTATGATATTTCATATGCTTTAGATATTTATAATAAGGGAAAAGTAGGGGCAGACCGTTTCCGTGAACAAGGAATTGTCAGTGGAAGTCCTGTTTATGTATCTTCGGTATATCAAAATATCGTTGTTCCTTATCTTGTGTTCCAAACAAGTCCACAAGAAATGGTAGTAGTTGATTTAAATACTAACAAAAAACTATCTTGTCCAATCCTTGCGAATGATGTATTACAACCATATTGTCAGGAATATCTTTCTCTTTTAACACAATTAAATGAACAAAAGATAAGTCAAGATAGGATTGAACAAGAAGTTCAAAAGAGCTTAACTAAGTAATTGATTCACATCTAAGAGATTTACTTCTCTTTTTTTTGAAATTTGATATAATAAGAGAGTTGGTGATATTATGAGAAAATTAGTGATTCCAAGTAGTATTCAAGCAATTCAAGATGAACTCTTTTTTGCTGATGCTTTTTTATTCGGACTAAAAGATTTATCAGTTCATTTTGAACATACATACACATTGGATGAATTAAAACCAGTGATTGATTCTTTAAATAAGCAAGGAAAACAAGTGTTTTTGTCATGTAATAAAAATTATAATCGTCATGATTTAAACTTATTAAGTGAGACTTTGAATGAGATTGAAACATTACCAATTGCCGGCATATTTTTCTATGATCTTGCTGTATTAGAATACGCAAAAGAAAAGAAGTTAAATATTTCTTTCATATGGGATCAGGAACACATGACGACGAATTATTTTAGCGCTAATTTCTACGAGAAGCAGGGTGTCAAAGGGATTGCTCTTTCTACGAATTTAACTCTCAAAGAAATTACGGAAATCAAACACCAAACAGATATGCTTTGTATGGTGCCTGTGTTTGGTTATTATCCGATGTTTGAGAGTAAAAGACATCTCGTTCAAAATTATTTAGAAACGTTTTCTTTAGAGGACCATCATGGCCATTATACGATTGAAAAAGAAGGCAAAACTTATCCGATTATCGACCATGAATTTGGGACAACTGTCTATACATCAGTTCCTTTGAATGCTGCTACTGAAGCTCGTTTATTAACAGAACAAGGACTAGATTATTTGATATTTCAAGAGCGATTATTAGAACATTCATTGTTTGTAAAAATACTAGCGTGTTACCATCAATATTTAGAGCGTGGCGAACAGAAGTGGATCGAGCAAATTGATCAATTATTAGAAGGAAAATATGATCTCGGATTTTTATATAAAGAGACCATATACAGGGTGAAGAAAAATGGATAGTAGAGTAGAGTTATTAGCCCCAGCAGGCTCTTTAGAAAGCTTAAAATGGGCTATTTTATACGGTGCTGACGCAGTATATGTCGGAGGACCTGGTTTTGGACTTCGTGCCAATGCCACAAATTTTACAATGGATGAATTAAAAGAAGCAGTTGCCTTTGTACATCAACATCAGAAAAAAATATATGTTACAGTGAATATCGTCATGCATAATCAAGAAGTGGAAAAACTAGATGATTACTTAAAAGCATTAGAAGCAATGAATGTCGATGCTTTAATTGTAAGTGATCCAGCAATTATCCAGTATGCCAAAGAACACACATCATTAGAATTACACGTTTCAACACAACAATCGACTTTAAATTATCTTGGTGTGAAATATTTAAAAGATTTAGGAGCAAGTCGTGTTGTACTCGCTCGTGAAGCAACCAAAGAAGACATTAAAGATATCAAACAACATGTCGATATTGAAATAGAAACATTTATTCATGGAGCAATGTGTGCTTCATTTAGTGGCCGTTGTGTTTTATCAAACTATTTTACTGCCCGTGATTCCAATCGTGGTGGTTGTAGCCAAATTTGTCGATGGGATTTCGACTTGTTAGAAGATGAACAAAAGAAAGAAGGAGAAAAGCCATTTACATTCTGTACTAAAGATCTATCTATGATTACAAAAATTCCTGAGATGATAGAACTTGGAATTAATTCTTTTAAAATCGAGGGAAGAATGCGTTCTATATACTATATTGCTACTGTAGTGAGTGCTTACCGTAATGTAATTGATGCCTACTACGATAAGACCCTCACGTGTGAAATGATCGAAGAAGCGAAAAAGATATTAGATGCGGTGGCAAATAGGGAGAGTACTGTTCAATTTTTTGATGGATATTATGGTAAAGATTGTCAATATTATAATGGTAGGTTTGAATTTTCTAATCAAGATTTTTTAGGAATTGTACTTGATTATGATGAAGAAAACCATTTAGCAAAAATAGAACAACGTAATTATTTTAAAGTGGGAGATGTCGTTGAAGTGTTTGGACCAAATCATTTTGTCAACATTTTAAAACTTTCTCATATATATGATGAAGAGGCAAATCCGCTTGAAATTGTAAATCATCCTCGTCAGATTGTATGGATCAAAACAGAGCAGCCACTGCATGTCAATGATTTAATGAGAATGAAAAAAAGAGATTGACAAAATGTCTATTTCGTAGTATTATTTTGTAGATTTCATAGAAAGAAAGAAAATCAGAGGTGAAAATATGCAAACAAATACAAAAGAAATTTATTTAACTGAGAAAGGTTATGAAGATATAAAGAAACAATTGGATGAATTAAAGCTTGTAAAACGTCCTGAAGTAATTCAAGCATTAAAAGAAGCACGTGCTTTAGGAGATTTAAGTGAAAATGCTGAATATGATGCAGCACGTCAAGAACAAGCACAAGTAGAAGGCAAAATTGCTGAATTAGAAATCATGTTAGAAAAGGCAACGATTGTTAAAAATACAAACAAAGATACCATTGGAATTGGTTCTACTGTAAAAATTTGTTATGTTGATGATGACGAAGAAGAAGAATATACAATTGTAGGAAGTAAAGAAGTTGATCCATTTGCAGGTAAAATTTCTAATGAAAGTCCAATTGCTCAAGCAATTTTAAATCACAAAGTAAATGACATTGTAGATGTTGTGAGTCCAGCTGGAAGTTATCCAGTTAAGATTTTAGAAATTTGCTAGAATAAAAGTCAGAAAAGACTTTTATTTTCTTGTATTTACTTGAAAATAATGAGAATATTCGTTATACTATTGGTTGTAAGGAAAGGTGTTAAAGAATGAAAAAAGAATTTACAATTGAAGTGAAAGGAAAAGATTGGGAAGAAGCATTAGATAAAGCATTTCAAAAAGCTGTAAAAAATGTAAAAATAGATGGATTCCGTAAAGGAAAAGCTCCTAAAGAAATCTTCTTAAAGAAGTATGGAAAAGAATCATTATATTTAGATGCAGCAGATATTGTACTTCCTGATGCTTATTCTAAAATGTTAGAAGAACATAAAGATGAAGAATTAGTTGCTCAACCTGATATTACTTTAAAATCTATCGATGATAAAAAAGTTGTATTTAATTTTATTTTAACAACAAGACCAGAAGTAAAATTAGGAAAGTATAAAGGACTAAAAGTAAAGAAGGAAAAAGTAGAAGCAACAGAAGATGAAATCAATGCAACAATTGAACAAATGAGAAGTCGTTATGCAGAAGTTATGCCAAAAGAAAATGGTACTGTAGAAGATGGAGATACAGCAATTATTGATTTTGAAGGATTTAGAAATGGAAAAGCTTTTGATGGTGGAAAAGGTGAAAACTATAGTTTAAAAATTGGAAGCCATACATTTATTCCTGGATTTGAAGAACAATTAATTGGAATGAAAACAGGAGAAGAAAAACAAATTGAAGTAACTTTCCCAAAAGATTATCACAGTGATGAATTAAAAGGAAAGAAAGCTACTTTTAAAGTAAGAGTAAATGATATTAAAACAACTGTTATTCCTGAAATTGGAGAAGAATTCTTTGAAGATTTAGGTATGGAAGGTGTTAATTCATTAGAAACTTTAAAAGAAGAAATTAAGACACATATTTTAGCTCGTAAAGAAGTAGATAGTGAAAATAAATTTATCGATGATTTATTAGATAAAGTATGTGAAGGATTAAAAGTAGAAATTCCAGAAGTTATGACAGAAGAAGAAGTAAGTCGTATTTTAAGACAATATGAAGAGAACTTAAAAATGCAAGGACTTACATTACAACAATTCTATCAATTTACAAATTCTGATGAAGCCACTTTAAGAGAACAAATGAAGGAAGAAGCAAATAAACGTATTTTAGCGCGTTTTGCTTTAGAAGAGATTGCAAAAGCTGAAAATATCGAAGTAACAGATGAAGATGCTGAAAAAGAAGCAGAAGAATTAGCTAAGAAATACCAAATGAAAGTGGAAGACTTCAAAAAAGAATTCGGTGGTATTGAAATGGTTAAATACGATATGAAAATGCGTAAAGCAATTGATGTATTAAAGGAGAACAATTAGTTCTCTTTTTTGTTTCTTTTATGTCTAGTTATATAAAGTTTTTTTAAAATAATTGTAAAAGTAATTGAAATCGATTATAATATTAGTATTGGAGTAGTGAAGATATGGAAAAAAAGAAAGAATATCCAAAACATGTAGCGATTATTTTAGATGGTAATCGTAGATGGGCTAAAGAAAGAGGACTGACTGGATTACAAGGTCATAAAGCTGGCTTTGATAATATTAAACGTCTTAGTACTTATATTTTAGATCAAGGTACAGAAGTGCTTAGTGTGTTTGCTTTTTCAACAGAGAATTTTAATCGTAGTAAAGAAGAAGTGAATTATTTGATGGACTTATTTGTCAACAAGTTTCGTTCAGAGAAAAAATATTATCAAGATCGTAATATTCGCGTTGTTTTTTCAGGAAGAGAAGCTTCACTTCGTCCAGATGTATTAAAGGTCATTCGCACCTTAGAAGAGGAAACAAAAGATAATACAGGCGGTATTTTTAATGTTTGTTTAAATTATGGTGGGCAATATGAAATTGTCGATGCTGTCAAGAAAATTGTCAAAGAACAAATCGATGTTGAATCATTAACACCAGAATTATTTGCTCATTATTTTTATCAAGATTTACCACCCATTGATTTGTTGATTCGTACGAGTGGCGAGAAAAGATTATCTAATTTTATGTTATATCAAGCAAGTTATGCGGAATTTTATTTTACCGATACTTATTTTCCAGCATTTGATGAAGAAGCATATGAACAAGCCATTGATGAATATTTAAAAAGAAATCGTAGATTTGGAGGAGATCAGAAATGAAAATAAGATTAATCAGTGCCATTGTTGCACTTACTATATTTATTCCAATTTTATTAGCAGGGGGATGGATTTTTGATATTGCTGTTTGTGTTTTAGCAATTCTAGCACTTAAAGAATTTATGGATATTAAGGAGACAAAGAAAAAGATACCAGAGTTTATGAAGTTTGTATCTTATCTTCTAATTGTTCTTTTTGTACTATTTAATTTAAGTAATAATGAGAATGTATTTGCAATCGATTATAAAATCGTTAGTGCTTTAATACTAGGTTGTTTATTACCAGTCATTGTATATCATGATCGTAAGTTTTATAGTATTAACGATGCCTTTTATTTAATTGGAGGAATTTTCTTCTTAGGTACTTCGTTTAGTCTATTTACGTTACTTCGTAATGCCGGGCTTACATTTGTTGTTTACTTATTACTCATTACGATTATTACAGATACATATGCTTATATAACAGGAATGTTGATTGGTAGACATAAATTATTACCTGAAGTAAGTCCAAAGAAGACTTGGGAAGGTAGTATTGGTGGAACAGTGATGGGAACACTTGTCGGTGTTTGTTACTATGTCACTGTAATTGATCCAAATGTATCAATGGTAGGAATTATTTTAACAACTGTTTTCTTATCTATTTTAGGACAGTTTGGAGATTTAGTATTCTCAAGTATTAAGAGATATTTTGGAAAAAAAGATTTCTCACAAATTATGCCTGGACATGGAGGTATATTAGATCGTTTAGATAGTATTATTTTTGTTGTATTAGGCTTTATGTTTTTCATGAATTTATTATAAGGAGGAAGAAACGTTATGACATTGATTTATTTCATCTTGATTCTTGGAATTGTTGTATTAATTCATGAATTTGGACACTTTATATTTGCTAAAAAAGCTGGTATTTACGTATATGAATTTTCCATTGGAATGGGACCGCAATTATTTAAGTTTCATCGTAAAAATGATGAAACAGAATATTCCATTCGTCTTCTTCCAATTGGTGGATATGTACAAATGGCCGGTGAAGAGATAGAAGAAGATGATGAAGTTCCAAAAGAAAAACAAATGATTCATAAAAAATGGTATCAACGTTTTTTAACAGTAATTGCTGGAATTATGTTCAACTTTTTACTGGCGATTGTTATCTTCTTTATTGTTGGACTAGTAAATGGTGTTCCAACAGAAACTACAACGGTTGCTGAAGTTACCAAAAACAGTGCTGCTTATAAAGCTGGTTTACAACCAGGAGATGTTATTTTAAAAATCAATGATAAAAACATTGTATCGAGTGATCATTTGATGTTATTGGTACAAGTAAATGGTAAAGATAAAATGAATGTTACCATCGAACGTGATGGAAAAGAACAAGCAATTCAGATTACACCAAAGAAAGTAAAAGTAGATGGACAAGTGACTTACCAATATGGATTTAGTTTAAAAAATCACTTAGTTCATAATTTCTGGATGGCAGTGCAATATGGATTTACGAAGATGTTTAGCTTAATTCATCAGATGATTTTAATTATATGGTATCTGTTAATTGGAAAATTAAGTTTATCATCATTGGCTGGTCCAGTTGGTATTTATACAGTTGTTGATCAGACAGCCAAAGCAGGTTTCTTAAGTCTTGTTTATCTAGTTGGATTCTTAAGTTTAAATGTTGGTTTTATCAACTTATTACCAATTCCAGCATTCGATGGAGGAAGACTATTATTCTTAATTATTGAGAAGATAAAAGGAAGTCCTGTGAATCCTAAAATTGAAAATACAGTTCATGCGATTGGTTTTATATTATTGATGATTTTAATGGTTGTCATTACATTTAATGACATATTAAGACTTTTACATTAGTAAAGTCTTTTTTCTTTTCAAACGTATCATAATTTAGTATAATGAATTTGTATGAATAGGAGTGAGGACATGCTTAAAGTAGATGGTATTACAAAATACTATGGAGATTTTCTAGCTGTTGATCATTTATCATTTGAAGTAAAACCAGGTGAAATATTTGGTTTATTAGGTGTCAATGGAGCTGGAAAAACAACAACATTTCGTATGATTATGGGCCTTCTAGAACCAACTGAAGGTAACATAACATTGGATGGAAAGCCAATTGATTATTCTGCTACTGATCAAATTGGATTTCTAACAGAAGAGAGAAGTTTACTTACGAAATTAACCGTAAGAGAGCAATGTATTTATTATGGAACATTAAAAGGAATGAACCAAGAAAAGATTATCAAACGTTTAACAGAGTTATTAAAACGTTTTGAAATTCCTGAATACATTGATAAGCCAATTAAACAACTATCGAAAGGAAATCAACAAAAAGTTCAATTTATTACAGCAATTATCAATGAACCAAGGTTATTGATTTTAGATGAACCATTTAGTGGATTAGATCCATTTAATGTCGAACTATTTAAAAATGAGATTAAACGTATGAGTGAATCTGGAAGTATGATTATTTTCTCATCACATCGTATGGAACACGTTGAACTATTCTGTAAAAAGCTAGTCATTATGTTACATGGTAAACCTGTGATAGAAGGTTATTTACATGATATTAAAGAACAGTATCGTAAGAAAAATATCTTTATTCGTGCAGATATCGATCCAGAAGTATTAAAAGAAATTGATGGAGTTATTTCTGTAGATATTAGACCAGATGAATGTGAAGTAAAGATTCGCGATAATGAAGTAGTCGATCAAGTATTTAAAGTGGTTGCAAAACATGCCAAACATGTTACGAAGTTTGTGGTTGAAGAACCATCATTGAATGAAATATTCGTAGCAAAGGTAGGTGAAGAATATGACAAATAATGAAAAGAAACCAAATAAGTTTTGGTTCTTGGTTGGCATGAGTTTAAAACGTAAAATAAAAACAAAATGGTTTTTATGGGCCAATATTTTACTATTTGTAGCCATTGCTTGTGCTTTTAATATCGATCATATTATCGAAGCTTTTGGAGGAGATTTTAACCAAAAAGAGACAATTTATGTTATTGATAAAACAGGAATGGGTACTTATGATATTTTTAAACAACAGCTAGAAGTAACCAATACGACATTGCAAAAAGAAGATCAAAAGACAACCTTTACAAAAGAACAACCAAAGAAACAAGAAGAATCTGATTATATTGTAAAAGAGTATACAAAAAGTGAAGCAGAAGCAAAAAAATTAGCTAAGAAAGATAAACATAACTATGTGATTATATTTGAAAGTGATCCTGAACAAATTGTCAAGACAACATTAATTTCAAAAGATTATTTAGGTACTACTGATTCACAAGTCATCAATCAAGCAGTAAATAGTACCAAAATGGCTGTAGCGATTGCAAACTCTAATATTCCTGTATCGACTTTAGAAAAGATATATAGTCAAGCAGAAATTGAAAGAGTGATATTAACAAAAGATAAAACCCCACAAGCAGAGGGAACATCGATTATTATGTCTACTGTCTTTCCTGTTGTGATTTTACCATTTTTTATGTTAACGCTATTCCTAGTTCAAATGATTGGGGCAGAAGTAAATGATGAGAAAACAACAAGAGGAATGGAAATTATCATTTCTAATGTTTCTCCAAAACAACATTTCTTCTCTAAAATGATTGCTGGTAATGCCTTTATATTAATTCAAGGAGCATTACTTATCGTGTATGCTATCGTCGGAGTAGTCATTCGATTATTACTAGGAGGAGGAAATCCTCTCGGTGGTATGGGAAGTAGTTTTACAGGAATCATCGATGCTTTAAAAGTATCAGGTGTCTTAGATAAATTAGTTTATATCGTACCACTTACATTCATCTTAATGATTGTAACTTTTATTGCATATTCTTTATTGGCTGGTATTTTAGCAAGTATGACAACCAATATCGAAGATTTCCAACAATTACAGACACCAATTATGATTATTTCATTAGTTGGATATTATCTTGCCATTTTAGCCAACGTATTTGGTGGTTCTATCTTTATTAAAATATTAGGTTTTATTCCATTTATCTCAGCTATTTTAGCACCATCTTTATTAGTCATTGGACAATTTGGTATCTTAGAAGTTGTAATTGCAATTATATTAGTAATGATTACAAACTTCTTATTAGTTCACTATGGACTTCGTATTTATAAAGTAGGAATCTTAAATTATTCTTCCGAAGGATTATGGAAAAAGATGCTGAAAGCATTAAAAGGATAAATTTGCATTTTTCTTTTATCTGTGGTAAGATATGGTTCACCAATCAGAAAAGGGGGATATTATGATTGAAAAGATTGATATTCAAGGGGATAAAATGTATACAATTACAAAAGATGCGAAAGTAAATTCTATGTCTTTAACTGAGAATAATGTGAACTATGTGAAATCACAAAATAAAATAGAACACTATCAAAACTTTATGAAGAAAAATGCAATGTTACAACAAGAATGTATGACATCAGAAACATTACATAAAAAGAAAAAATGGATTGGTCGTTTAGTTGCCATCCTTACAACAATCGCATTCTTGGCCCTTATTATAGGTTTTGCTCCATTAGCACCACTTGTTTCTAATGCAGCCCTTGCTACTTGGGTAGTGACTTTTATAGGGGGATTTGCAATTGGACATCATTATCAAAAGTTACAACAAGAATGTATAGATGAAAGTACTATTTTAGATGAAATTAATATGGAATTGCAAAGTCGTATTGCGAAAGAAAAAAGAAATTTAAATTTATATGCATTAGATGTAAGAAATGATAAAAAAGAATTCAAAAGCAAAGAAGAACAACATCATTATGAAGATAGCGTGAATTATCAATTGAAAGAACAATATCAACAATTACGTCAAGAATTAATTGCTCTTTGCCAAGAAAAAGAACAAGAATATTATCAAGAAGAAAATAAAGTATATCATTTATAAAAATAGGGGAGTTATCTTGAATGTTTAAAAAAACTACTTTCGAAAATGGAAAGTAGTTTTTTATTATATATTTTTGGTGCCGACGACGTAGAGGTCTACAACTTTTTTTTCGGCAATAACGATTCATATGAATCAATCTATATAAATTATATACCATTAATAAATAAAAACCAAGTCATATGTAGTTAATTATCAAAAAAATATTATAATTATTTAAAGATATGGAGGGATTTTAATGAATAATGTACTATATCAGTTAATATATAATTCATCAAGTTTTATGTTTGAAATTTATGATGGGAGAATATTACCTAAAGATCATCCTAATTATTATGATGATTTAATAGATATAAAAGTCATAAACAGATATGATAATATAAGTGGTCATATTATAATTAAGAATGAAGAATATCAAATAACCAAAGATTTTGTAGACTCTATTTTTAATTATGTAGAATTAAATATTAATAAACTAATAGAAATGTCGTTAAAGCAAAATTCAGAAGCAGAAAAATATACTTCTGGAGGAGGATTAAGACTTAATATCAAATATAAGTCAATGCTAATTTCCATTGATGAAAGATATACTATTATTATGAGTGAACAAGAACAAAATGAATTTTATATATTAAAACAAAATATAATTAATACAATAAAAAATTATTTAAATGCAAATAAATAAGGTGCTTCAAAACGAATCACCTTTTAATATTAAATACTAGTTTCTCTAGATATATTTGTTAATAATTCACCGATAATATTATTAATAACATTAGATAGTTCATTCCAATTTACAACTGAAATAGATTTTCCAACATATAAATTACATTTATTATCTTGAACTAAAGTTAGTCCCCAATAAAATTCTCCGTCATCTGAATAGTCTAGATTCCATGATTGAGTTATAGCTTTTAAATCATTTATAAATTTATTAAAGATTTCATCAGAACTATTTCCTCTTAAGTTCATTTTGTGCTTAAATCTATAATTTAGTAAGAACAAATTCTTATTAATAGCAAAAAAGGCTATTTTATTATTTAATTTATCAAAAAATTCAAATCTTACACAATTGTCATTTAATGCCCCAGAAAGTATATCGTAATCAAATGTTTCACTTAAATATGGATAAATACTATTAAAATATTCTTCATTATTCTTAAAATACAATTCTTTGATTTTTTCTAAATTGTTATCATCTTCTGTTTGATTTAATTGATTATTATTTAAATTTTGCTTTCTTGTTTTAAAAAAATCAGCCCAATATGGATTTTCCCTATCAAAAATTTCGATTTCTTCTGGAGATAATTTATATGGATAATCTCTAAATAAATTATATATTTTTACTTGATCAAACGAAAATTCATGTGTTCCAAAATTTCCATGATTATCAACCCACCAGATAATATCATTTTCGTTTCTTTTCTTAAATATAATATTATTTGATTCTGAATTTAATTTTGATAGTTCTTCAGGAAGTGGTTCTCTAATAATTTTTTCAATAGGTTTGATTATTTTAACATTAATTTCCTCGTCAGATAAATCACCAGTATTACAATTAATTTTATAATTAATATTATTATCTACATATAGAATCTTACTAGTGTTATCATAAGAAATATGTTTAGACATATATTCCTCAGTTTGCATACTCATTGTTTCTCTTAATAAATTTTCATTAAAATTTATTATATCTAAAATTTTATTATACTTTGCTTCGTTATATGGATATAACATGTTATCAATAATAAATCTTTCTTTAGATACCATTAACATCATTGAGTGTATTTCACTGCCACCAAATGGTATCCCAGTGTTTTTTTCGAATTTTAGCAAGTAATTGTCGCAAAAAGTTTTAAACATTTTTATTGAATTTTTTGCTTCTTCTAGAGTATTATATTTTAATTTACCAGATGTTATAACTTCACGGTTAAAACTAATTCTTTCATCAGAATTATCATCTCCAGTGTATAAATCTAGTGAAGTAATACTTTGTATTTTTAATTTTCCATCAAAGTCATGATATCCAAGAGTATTATCAACTAAATCAGTATATGCACGAAATATAGCTGAATCAAATTTTTCTTTTTTTTCATTTATATTCATAATTCATCTCCATCTATCTTTTAATTATTTATTCATGAATCTGTGATTTTCTAGTGTATCACCAATTATATTTTCGTCAATCGTAAATGGTGTTTTTAATCCATTACTTTTTATTTGTAAAATCCAATTTAATAATTCAGACTTATTATCACAGGAATTAGCATAATTGCCTAATATATATCCAATATCATAAGAATATGATTCTAATCCCTCACTAACACTACTTTCGATTGAAGTATTAGGACCATTAAGATAATTAATTACACTTTCATTCTGCAATAATACATTATATAAATTTGAAGCATCTAACTTTTCATATTTTTTTAAATTTATTATAGAATTAAAAATAAATGTATCTATATTATTTTCTCTTGTTGAACTTAAAATATGTGCTTTTCTTAATTCATCTGCTTTCAAGTCAACATCATAAAAATCTCTTAAGTAGTCATTTGCGGATAATTCTAACATAATTGATGGCGTTTCAAATAAAAAACTATCCATCACTGAATCATATTCATTTACAGAATTATCAAATTTTAATTTATGACCTATTTCATGACACAACATTATTACATCATAATAAGTTCCAGATAATAATATTCTACTTTCTGTTGCATTTAAAACACAATTATTATCGTTTTTATCCAAAGAACCAGTATCTATATAGTAACCCGAAATTAATCTTTCTAAAACGCTATCGAATTCGGTTTCCTTTCCATACATTTGATATACTTCTCTGGATATTTTCACTGCAGTTTCAAAATCTAATTTAGGTAAATTACTAATATATTCTAAATAATAATCTCCAAAAGATATTTCATTTAATTCTTTATGTTCATTAATCATATCAAATATATTGAGATCCAAAAAGTTTAGACTTGACGAGTTTTTCAAAAATTCATTTATTTTCTCTAATAATTGTTCGTTCATTATTACCATCCCTTATCTAATAACTTGAATTAGTAATAGAATTAATGTTATAACAGCGATTGCTATCAATTCAAATTTTATATATTTCTTTTTATCATAATATAAATCTTTAATTTTATTTCTATTAACCAAATTATCAATATTTTTACCTATAATTACTTCGCTACTATTAATATAACTATGTTTGTCTGCTTTATATCTAGATTCATATGTATTTGGATCATAACCATCATATATTTTTTCCATATCTATATTTTTATATAAATTACTAATTGATCCAGAAAATAATAAGCTTCCTAAAAAGTAACCTAAAATCAAACAAGAAATAGGAAATAACATCCAATATCCATTAGTTAATACTGAAAATACTGGGGGCATACAAACTAAAATTGTAGACAATATAATTGCCACTATACTTCCTAAAGAAAATGTATATGAGAATAAAATTTTACTTTTATTTTTCATAACAAAATCATATTTTTCAGGTGCTTCATATATAGATGATTTTATAAAATTAAATAAGTCAGACATTTCAGAATTTGAAGTATCAATAGCAACCCTAATATCAAAACTATTTTCAAATATCATTAGATTAATTGAATTAGAACAACTTTTATTATTAACATCAAAATAACTAATACTAAAATTACTAATAATGCTTCTAATTTCGTGAAGTCTTGAATTAAATATTCCCATAAAACTCTCATAATCATTAATTGTTATATTAGTAGAATCATAAAAATCAACTGTAAAAGAAAAATCTGATATAAAATTACTAAACTCTCTTTTCATATTTAATTGATTTTCAAAAGATAAACTATTATAAGTTTGTTCCTCTTTATTTGCTTTTGATGTGTATGATTTTATTAATTCATTCATTCTACCAAATATATTTAAAATTAAATCGGTAGAAATTATTTTATTATTTGTATTAATTGATTCGTTATACATATTTATACTCCCTTTTATTTAAGATAATTATCTAAAAGATATTCAGCATATCATATCCTATATAAATATATTATAACATATTTACTGTAAAATTTATCAGTTTTAACAATTGTTTTATATTACAACGTTTTATATAGTTTTCAAGTTCAGATAGTTTTATCTTCTTACCTAGGTTATTAACATATATATCACTTGAATAATTAAATGCTAGATATAAATTATTTTTAATGTATATTCTATGTGGTTCTATATAAATAAGATTAGTTTTATCAATTCTTCTAATACTTCCATTTATTATTATTGGAATAGTATTACAAAAATCACATATTACTTTTAACCTCGATTCTAAAGATTCTTCAATTTCAATTTCTTCTTTAATAATATTTACCATAGACAAATCCTTTCTATGATTTTTTTGATAACAAAAAAATCAATCATTTCTGATTGATTCATATATATAAGTTCGAATAGTTCGAACAGATTCATCAATGGTGCAGAAGATGGGACTTGAACCCACACGGATAAAATCCACAAGCCCCTCAAGCCTGCGTGTCTACCAATTCCACCACTCCTGCATATTTCCATTATAACATATTGTTTATATTTTTGAATATTTTCTTTCCTGAATTATCAAATCGTGATATAATGTAATTGTGATTGCCCCATAGCCAAGCGGTAAGGCATCGGACTCTGACTCCGACATTTCGTTAGTTCGAATCTAACTGGGGCAGCCAATAAGAGATTCGCAACATTTATGTTGCTTTTTTTGTAAAGGAGAAGGTTATGGATAATCAATTATTAGCAACTTTATTGTTTCCCCATTTAAAACATAAAAGATCCTATTATGAAGAAAAGTATCCAAAAAGAGAAATAGATGAAAAAGCAATGGTAACTCGTTTCGCACCGAGTCCTACGGGATTTATTCATATGGGAAGTTTGTATGCTAGTTTTGTTTCTTATGTCTTTGCTCATCAAAGCCAAGGTATTTTCTATCTTCGAATTGAAGATACCGATCAAAAAAGAGAAGTAGAAAATGGTATTGAACAAATTATTTCTGACTTAAAAAAAGAAGATATTTTATTCGATGAAGGACCAACGATAGGGGGAAAGTATGGTCCATATATTCAATCAGAAAGAAAAGAAATATACGAAGCATTTGTCTATGATTTAGTAATGAGAGGGTATGCATATCCTGCTTTTGAATCAAAAGAAGAATTAGAACAATTACGTAAATTACAAGAAAAAGAAAAACAGAGAATTGGTTATTATGGTAAGTATGCCAAAGGAAGAGAATTATCACTTGAAGAGATTCAAAAACATCTAGAAAGTAAAGATAGTTATGTGATTCGTTTAAAAGCCAATGGTAATTTCGATGATAAATTCGAATTTAAAGATTGTATCAAAGGGAAAATTACTTTACCATCTAATGATATGGATATTGTTTTATTAAAACAGGATGGTCTTCCTACATATCATTTTGCTCATGTAGTAGATGATTATTTAATGGGAACAACTCATGTTGTAAGAGGGGATGAGTGGTTATCTAGTGTTCCTGTTCATTTACAGTTATTTCGTTTATTAGGAATAAAACCACCAAAATATGCACATATTGCGCCTCTTACTAAAAAAGTAGAAGAACATGTTCGTAAACTCTCTAAGAGATATGATAAAGAATGTTCTATGGCTTTTTATCAAGAAGAGGGAATTCCTACGAATGCGATTAAAATATATTTAGCTACTTTATTAAATACTTCTTTCGAAGATTATTATCTAAGTAATAAACAAGCAAATATATCTGACTTTCACTTCACTTGGAAGAAAATGAGTGTTGGAGGAAGCTTATTCGATTTAACAAAATTATTATTTTTATCAAAAACATATTTTAGTCGTTTAACAGCAGAAGCACTATATCAAGAGATACTTCCATTTTATCGAGAAAATGATCCGTCTTTTTATAAAACATTAACAGAACATCCTGATGATACAATTCGTATTTTAAATGTCGAAAGAACGGGTAAAAAACCACGTAAAGATTTTGCCACTTATCAAGATATTAAAAAACATACTTGGTATATGTATGATGCATATTATTTTAATGATACTGATATGCCAAGAGCACCAATGAAAGGAGAATACGATATATCTCTTGTAACTCACTATTTTAAAGAAGTATATGATGAACACGATACAAAAGATGTATGGTATGAGAAACTAAAAGATTTTATTGAACAAAATCAATATGCGAAAACAGTCAAAGAGTATTTACAAAACCCTGGTAAATATAAAGGACATGTTGGTGATTTTTGTGAAATGATTCGTGTTTTTCTATTTTGTAGTTTAGAAACACCAGATATTTATGAATTATTACAAATATTAACAAAAGAGAAAATTTTAAGTCGATTGGACAAGAAGCAAGATTTGTGTTAGTATATCAGTAATTTGAGGAAGTGATAGTATGGAATTAGATAGAATAGCAACAATTAATTTAGCTGCGCGTCAAGGCTATATGATTGGTTATTTCGATCAAATTCATGGTATGAGTAGTCCATATTCAGAAATATTAGATGAATTTGGTGATTATTATCAATTAGACTTAACTTATCAAGATGATTATATTATGAAGTTCCACTATGGAATGGGACGTCAGGAAGCTGTTAGAAATATAGAAGATCAAACAGTTGCCTATGATTATTACGATATGTTACATTATTTAAAAGAAGATGGTATTCCATGTCATACATTTGAAGAAATACTAAAAACATATCCTGACTATGATCCTAGAAAATTAGAGAATGTTTTTTAACATTCTTTTTGTTTTGCCTTGCAGAAATGATAGAACTATGTTAAACTAATATTGTTGTTTTATATGACCCGTTGGTGAAGTGGTTGAACACGCCACCCTCTCAAGGTGGTATTCATGGGTTCGAAACCCATACGGGTTACCAAAGAATATCAGAATAGTTTCTACTATTCTTTTTTTTGATATAATGGTATAAAGGAAGTGAAGGAATGGATAAGGAATTGATTCAATTAGCGCTCGCTATATATGATTGTAAAGAAGCATTAGAATGGAGAATGTATGAGGATCAAGAACTCGCATATCAACACTTATTTCACACAATAGAAAAGTTAGATCTTCAAGATGATCCTGAAACATTGAGAAAAGTATTAAGTATTGATTATGATTTTTTGAAAGAGCAAGATTGGTCAACGTGTCAGAATCAAACTTGGTTAAAATTAATACAAAGCATAGAATCATTTACAAAAGAAGATGTATTACCAAAGGATCAGATTATTCATGATACCGATTTATTATTACAATATATGAAAGAATTTCCTCATGTGATTTCTTATTTTCCAAAAGAATGGTTAACAGAGAAAGAACATATCAAACAATTATGTAATTGTAATATATGGGTAATTGAATATGTTGATGTTTCTAACATAGATGTTCCTTTCTTGTTAGAGATCATGAAACAAGATTTTACAATTGCTCTTAAAAGAATGCCAGAACTACAAGCTTATGTAAATAATCCCGAATAGGTAATAATTATGAAGAACAATTCAAACTTTGTTTTGTTCTTCTTTTATTGTGTTCGTGATATAATGTAGAAGAGGCGATAATATGTATCGAAATACAAAAGTCATTATCAATTTAAAAAATATTCGTGAGAATGTCAGAAAAATGAAACAGGCATATCCTTTTTATCAATACTATTTTGGAGTTGTAAAAGCTGATAGCTATGGCCATTATGGAGAAAAGCCAATTCAAGCAATGATCGATGGTGGGTGCAATTATTTGGCAGTTTCTTCTTTAGATGAGGCGATAGAAGTAAGAAACCACTTTTCTGAAATTCCCATTTTATGTTTAGAACCGATTGAGGCAGAATTTATTTCCATCGCAGCTCAAAATCATATTACAATTACAATTGATAATTTGGCTGATTTGAAAGATTTATCCAAACAATCATTTTCTAATTTAAAAGTTCATATCAAATTAAATACAGGTATGAATCGTTTAGGTTTTTCTAATAGAGAAGAAATAAATCAATGTTATCAAACATTAAAACAAGATAGTAGGGTACAAGTAGAAGGAATGTATACCCATATCTTTCAAGCACTTAATGAAGAGAAAACAAAGAAGCAATTTAAGATATTTGAATCTCTTACCAAAGATATTCCACTTGAAGAGATTCCAATTGTTCATATCACAGCGAGTGATGCGACTGCTCTTTATCCAAAGCTGCCTTATGTCAATGGTTGTCGTTTTGGAATTATGATGTATGGTTTTTCCCAAGATACAAATATTTCACTGGCATCTACTTTTACAGTAACCAGTGAAGTACTACAAGTACAAACATTAAAAAAGGGAGATACTGTTGGTTATGATGGCCTTTATCAAGCAACTGAAGATGGTGAGAAGATAGCTGTTGTAGCCATTGGATATGCCGATGGTATTATAAGAGCAAACACTGGTCGTTATGTTTATATTCACGATAAAAAATATCCAATTGTCGGTAATATATGCATGGATATGTTATTTGTTCGTGTAGATGATAGTATTCAAGAACATGATGAAGTAATTATAATCAAAGATGTAGCGCACGTTAATGAAATTGCCCATTACCTTCATACGGTACCCCATGAAGTTTTATGTAGTATTAGTAAGAGAGTACCACGTATTTATAAGGAGTCATAACATGAATTTAAAAGAAAAATTACAAAAGTTAAAACAAGAATTAATAAAAAGTAATCAACATCCTGAAGAGTATACTGCCCCTGTTTTACTACCAGAACGAGGGTTTATTCTATTTCCAGAATTAGAAGATCCAATTATTTTAAACGAAGAATATCATCGTGATGGGATTAGAAGTGCGATTCAAAATATGTATCCAGAAGAATATCCATTACTTGTTTCTACTTTTCAAACGGATCAGTCCAAATATGAATATTATTTAATCAGAAAAGGTGCCGTCTTATTTTTAAATCACTCTTTGATTTCTCTCAATGAATATCAGACGCATCCATATTTAATTACAAATTCTAATGGTATTTTATTTTTACCAGAGAATTTAGAATCATTAACTATCTATCAAGTAAATTGGCTCTTGAAATATATTCACGATTTTAAACGTATGAATCATATTCATGCCGAACTATCTCATGTAAGAGAAAAATCTCAATCATTACAATATCACTCTATATCAATCGAAGAATTACAACAAAGACTATCTAGAATACAATTCGATCGACAAGTACAAAAATCTAAGTAAGGTATCTATGATACTGGAGAGATTATTTCAGTAGGGTATTTCATTTTCAAATAAAAAAACAATCATTTCTGATTGTTTTTGTTATATTGGTGCGAAAGATGGGACTTGAACCCACACAGAATAAATCTACAAGCGCCTGAAGCCTGCGCGTCTACCAATTCCGCCACTTTCGCAGATGATATGAAAAACACCACACAGATGTGTGATGACATTACTTATGGTGCCGACTGAAGGACTTGAACCTACGACCTACGCGTTACGAGTGCGTTGCTCTACCAACTGAGCTAAGTCGGCTTTTTAAGACAAATTCATTATATCAAAATAGAATGGGAAAAACAAGTATTTTCCAGTAAAAATCATTTCTATTCTGATTGTTTTTGTGTTAAACTATTACTAGTGGTGATGGATATGGAGAAAAAAACATTAATGCCTGCAGATACTTATATTGTGACATCAAAAACCATTTTATCCAATGAGGATCATAAACTACTTACAAGTTTATATCAGCCAATTGTAGGGGCTATGTCAATTAGTCTTTATTTTAGTTTATGGTCTTATCTAGATGGAAGTGAATGTATTTCTGTAGAATGGACCCATCATCAGCTAATTGCCAATATGGGAGTAAAACTTTCTGAAATAGAAATCGCACGTAATAAGTTAGAAGCAATTGGTCTTTTAAAAACATATTTTAAAGAAGACCATATCAATCATTATATTTATCAATTATATGCTCCTTTATCAAGCAAAGAATTCTTTAGTAATCCTATTTTAAATACAACCTTACAAAATAATGTCGGAATGAAAGAATATGAGAAATTAATCGAACGTTATCAAATTCCTAAATTACCACTTCAAGAATATCAAGATATTACTTGTAAATTTAGCGATGTATTTGAAAGTATTTCCACATATCAAATCAATGAAGAAGATAATTTCAAACAAAGAGAAAAAAGACAATTAGAATTGACTTCTAAAATCGATTTAGAACACGTTCTATCGATGATTCCCGAAGATTATTTTCAAATATCAAGTGTCACAAGAGATATGAAAGACTTTATTTATAAATTATCTTTTATCTATGACTTCGATGATGAATCTCTATTACGTATTTTAATGAATTCTATCAATGAAAAGAAAATGATTGATAAAGACTTATTGAAAAATCAAGCAAGAAACTTCTATCGTTTTGAAAACCAAGGAAAAATGCCAACATTAGTATATAAAAACGAACCAGAAGCAAAACGAATGAGTCAACATGTTCCAATGAGTAAAAAAGCAAAATTAATTTATCAATTTGAAACAACAACACCGCATGATTTTCTAGCTCTCAAGTACGGTGGGATAGAACCGACAAAGCAAGACTTAATGATACTGGAATATCTGTTAGTTGATTTAAAATTAAATCCTGGTGTTGTCAATGTTTTAATTGACTATGTTCTAAAAATCAATCATAATAAATTA